>Ga0208112_100030_pt1 | contig 304905 bp, 278 predicted proteins | sample HotLakConsoUCCLE_FD_184736 | JGI IMG/M metagenome (GOLD analysis project Ga0208112, IMG submission 184736) | Hypersaline microbial mat communities from Hot Lake, Washington, USA - Hot Lake Consortium UCC-LE (SPAdes) (version 2) ... | reverse complement strand
CAGGCGCTGGGATATCGAAACTATCCGTTCGTCAAACGAAAATCCGTAGTACACAAACCGGTACTCAAAAAAAATCAAGATACTGTTTTGCAAGGCTTTGACGATAGTTAGCTGCAATCTGGGTTAACATACAAGGGCAACTGATAGAGAAACTTGTGGATGGTCACCAAAGTGCAGGAACTCATGTTGTCAGTTTTGATGCCTTAAACCTTTCCAGTGGCGTGTATTTATATCGCCTTCGTGTAGTACCTGATAATTCTTCAAACATAATCACACATACAAAGAAGATGTTGTTGCTTAAATAAATTAATCAGGTAATGAAACGAACTAAATATTTTACATCCAGTTTTATAATAAATAGTCCTATGTTTAAACGAGTATTGTATATCATAACCGTTCTTTTTGGTTTTTCTACAAACCTAGTAGCCCAACAATTTGAGTTCTCGCTTACTGTTTCGGATGGAAATGGGGAAACCACTCTGACAGTGGGAGTTCATCCAGAGGGCAATAGTGCGTTTAATCCTGATTTAGATCAGATTGTTCCACCACCGCCGCCATCTGGAGCTTTTGATGCGCGGATACGAGTCAATAACATGGATTATGCCAAGAAAATTTTGAATAATTCTGTTTCAGAAAAAATATTTCAATTAAGATATGCACCTGCAACCAATCAAGGTCCCATTGTAATTACATGGAATGATAGTAATCTGCCTGCAAGTGGAACATTTTATTTTCAATTTGAACATGATAATGTTGTTTATTATTGGGATTTATCAAGCCTTAGTCAAGAATTGATCATTAGCCAACAGCAAGAGTTTTTTGAAACATTTGAAAGCAGAATAAATCTAGTATATATCCCTGATGAAGATGATTCTGAAGGCATATTATTCCCTCCGGTAATCTCATCCCCACAATCAAACACAAATCTTGACTCACCTGAAATAGTATTTACGGGAACGGCATCCTCAAATACAACTATTCGAATCAGGAATAGCACGAATACTTCTTCACAGAATACCGATATTTGTGTAACTACAACAAATACAAGTGGGAATTGGGAATGTTCAGTAATTGCGGACTCGGGTGAGCATACCTATGTTGCTTTTGCGACATCTGGAAGCAATACTTCAGCACCATCGAATACTGTAACACTGACTCTTACTCAACTTATATTCAATTATCCATCAACCGGATTTGGCACATTGGCATTTCATGATAGATGGCCCCTTTCAGGAGTATATAGTTTTAATGATGTCATCATTGATTACCAGTTTACGGTTACGTCTAATTCATCGAATTATGTACAAGATGTCGAGGCTGTATTTGTTTTGCGAGCGCACAGGGGAGTGCATCAAAATGGGTTCGGATTTCAATTACCGGCAACAATCTCAAGTAGTGATTTGTCAGTGAGTGGTTATCAACTAACAGAAGACTATATTGCATTGAATAGCAATGGAACGGAAGCAGAGCAAAGCAAACCAACGTTTATCGTTTTTGATAATTCATTGGATTTGATGCCACCGAGTAGTGCTGGCGAAACAGTCAATTTAGACAAAGATAAACCCTTTGTAGAACCTGTTGAAGTCAGATTGATGATTTCGTTTCCTGAAAATCAGTACACAATATCTGATCTGAATATAGGTGCGTTTAATCCTTTCCTGATCATAAACGGAGATCGTGGACGCGAGCTCCATTTAGTAAATTATACACCAACGGATTTAGTGAATACCAGTTACTTTGGTGATCACTTTGATAATTCAAGTGTAGAGCATAACAGGTATTATATAACTATTTATAATCATCCTTACGCCATAAATATCACATCAGGGTTTGATTATCCAGTGAAAAACGCCAGAATTTTCGATGCTTATTTACGATTTAAACAGTGGGTTGAAAGTGCCGGAAATTCACACATTGACTGGCATTTAAATTTGGAAGGGTATAGGAATGGGTCACTAATATATTGATTGTTAATAATTTATTAAATGGTCAGTTCAATTTTATAGAAAAATTAAGAAGCAGGGGGCTATTGAAAGAAAAACAAATTTATTTTAAGCAGCACTGTAAAGCGTCATTTTACTCAATTACTAACTATATGTCTATAAATTTATTACTTAGTATTAGTAATACTTGATTTTTATCAGGGTTAGCTAAATCAATTTTATTTTTCTGCAAACCGAACATTTAGTAAGGAAATGTATCTGTAAATCATTATTTAACTAATTAATATGGATCATTTTATAAAAGCTCATTTACTCTATATCCTTTGTCTATTATCAGTATTGCTATTCCTGTCATCTTGTTCGAGTGGTCGAGTTATGACTACCTGGGAGGAGCCAGCCAATGCAACTATACGAATAGTAAATGGGAGCAATGGAAGTATCATGGTGGAAAAGAATATTCCATTAAATATTGAATTTGGAATTACTAAATCCCCCCATTTCGTAGAAATTAAAACCAGAAATGGGGATAGTATTTATGGTACACTTAACATAGTTGCCAGCACCGAGTTTACTGATTATTCAAGCATTAAAATTAATATAACGCAGCAGATTTTAAGGCAAGTACTGGATAATCAGGTTTCTCAAATTACAGTTAACGATCCAACTACCGGACGCAGAGGGCAAGTTATTTTACAAATGACACTTGGAAATCGAATGATCCCTGAAATGGAAAAAATGTATAAACGAAAAAGAATAACTCCATTAAGATAATTAATGAGTAAACATAACTTTATTTATCTCTTTCCTTTGTGGATATTTATACTGTTTTTTATGTTTTCGTGCTCCTCTACTCAAGATATGAGCTTATCAAAAATCGAAAATGGCGGAATCACTACAGCACCAGATGAATTTTCGGACAAAAAAACGTTTTATAGAAATCTAAGTCCCGGTTTAACATTGGCTTATTGGAGAGAAGGTTTATTAAATTCTCAATACCCACCATCATTTTCCAACAAGGCGGTAACAAATATAAATAGAGAGTATATAGTAGATGTTGCGTTTTTTGGGTCAGAAACTGATGTCGCAGAGCATGGAGCAGATATAGATGTATCATCTAAAGTAGTAGAAATAGATGAAGCTACATCCCGGCTAATTTCAGAGTTAAGATATTTGGGAATCACTCAAAAAATCATGCTTTCAGAAGTTGCAGAGCTATTTGTACAACTTAATATTTATCAAAATTATACATTAATTCAGTTTCTTGATGAATTAATAACACTCGGTTTAATTAACAGAGAAACATATTTGAGAATTAGTGAATTTGCTGAAGCGAATAGATTAAGTTTAAATATCAGTATTAGTGAATTTATTGAGTTTTTGAAAACCAATAACATAGAAATAGATGTAGTGTTATCAGAGCTTGTTCAATTTGTGGAAATGAATGAACTCGATTATGAGTTGGACTTTGATAAAATACAAACCATTATTGATGGGCATAATTTAGATGTAAATATTTTAAGCGGTAAACCCCATATACGATTATTAAAAATTGTAGATCGAGAGACGGCCTATTATGGGAACGATTTGATGTATACAATTAAATTTAAGAATGTAGGAGATATTCCGGCTACAGATATTGTTATACTTGATTATTTGCCAATCGGGTTGAAATTCTTGGGTGCCAAAGTTGATGGGGTACGTTCCAGCATAAAAACCATTAATGCTGAAAATAATGAAGTAGTTCGAATAAAAATTAAATCCTTAAATCCCGATGAAAATGGTGAAATATTGATATTTACCAGGATTGATGGGTAATATAAAAAGGGAATGTATTACTTCAGCTGGCTATTTGCTATAGTACTGCCTTATCGCAGATATATAATCCTTGTCTTGTAGCGTGGGGACTGTGGTATTGTTTTTAACATAGTGAACCACTCGAAAAAATCCGGTATCTCAAAACCTTTTATGCAAGTAATTAAAAAAATCGACTGTTTTTAAAATAATTTTCTGCAAAATGTAAATCATGTAAGGAATAATCTATTTACCATTCAGTAATCTAGTAAATAAAGTTCCTTGCATTCTATTTTAATCATTTTAACGATAGTATTGTCCTCTTTTGTATTTCAGGGTAATGAAATAAAATTTACAGTATCCGAAGATAATGTAAGGTGGTATGTAAACGACAATAGAGTAGAAAATGTCAGTAGTAAAGCTTTACGATTAAACTATGATGATTATTTGGGGCAGGGTTCTAATTTAGTTGTAAGAGTTGAGAAATCTGGTTTTAAACCTTTTGTGTGGGTTATATCGCCAGTTAGTAATATAAATAACGAGTGGTCGACAACACTCGTATCCATTGACTTTACCCCTGAAAATGCAAGTATTCTTGATTCCGAAGTTTTAGTCATGTCTATGTTAATGCTGGGAGTAATAGTAGTTCTTGTTTTGGTTATCATCATATTTAAGAAGAATTCAGAGATCGAGGATAAGGAGGAAGACGATGAGATCAATGAAAAGAAAGAACAATTAAATAAAATATATAATGATAATGACCAAAAGAGTAAAGTTGATGATACCTCGCTGAAAAAAATATTGGAAGAAGCTTCAATACCTGATTCAATACCTCATTTAGCAAAAGGTACAATCGTTGGAGATTATGTAATTGATAGAGTGATTGGCGTAGGTGGAATAGCAACAATATACTTGGCTACTGACGATATAGGCAAAAAAGTAGCTGTTAAACTCATGTCACAATATATATATGACAAAGATTTAATTGGGAAGTTTTATAGTGAAGGAGCACTGATTAGCGATATAAATACAAGGTTTCCTGAAGCTCCTATAGTCAAATGCTACAGAACCGGTACCTATGAGTACAAAGGTCAAAGGGTTCCCTTTATAGCTTTAGAATACATACAAGGGGAAACGTTAAAAAGTTGGATGAAAAAAACATCAGAGTATTTAGGTAAAATAAAAATTATAGAACAAATTGCAGATGCATTAAATGCAGTACACTCAATGAATGCTATACACAGAGATATCTCTCCAGAGAATATTCTCTTCAGAGAAATGTCATCATTAGAAATTGCCATGATTGATTTTGGTGTTGCAAGATTTGAGATAGTGGGGGCGAAAAACAAATCCTATGGTGCTGCTTATGGTAAGCCGGAGTATATGGCTCCTGAACAATTTGATAATGCTAATAAGGTCGACTATAGAACAGACTACTACTCTTTAGGAGTTCTGATATATGAAATGTTTGTAGGAAAACCCCCATTTAGGGATCCGAATATTTTTGTTGTAGGAGAAATGCATAAAAATAATGCACCACCTGATGTCTCTGAATATGTCCCCACAAATATTCAAAATCTAATAAGATTGCTTTTGGCCAAGAATCCGGAAAATAGGCCATCTTCGATAGATCAAATAAAAACATACCTTAAATAAAAAAATATGAGACCGTTTAGAAATCTTTTAATTATAGTAATACTACTGCTGGCAAGCATAAGCTATTCGCATGCTCAGACAACTATTGATGTTAGTCGTCTTATTTCCAATCCTTCAGAAATGATTGATAGAGTTGTAACTATTGAGGGAACTGTAGTACGTCATGTTGAGGAAGTAAGAGATGTTATAACATACGAAATTGAAGATCGCTTTGGGGACAGAATTTATGTAAGGACAGTAAATCAACTTCCTGAAACTAATATTAAGATACGTGTAACTGGGACATTTCAAGAATCTGGTAATCTAAGGTTTATAAATGAATTAAATAGATCAAATATTAGTGGTTTTAAACTTAGTCCACAGAATTTGGTATTGATAATACTGGGTATTGTAATTCTGTGTTTATTCATTTTTCTGATTTATTTGATTGCAAATAAAGGAAAAATAAAAGGGAAAAATGGGAAAAAAGATGGGTTTTCATCACCGCCACCATCACCACTTACATTTGTTGATAATCCAACAATTAAAATGAACCCTACTAATGATAAGACAATAGTTCTACTTCCTGGTAAACTTGAAGTATTAAGTGGGATAGATGGTTTAAAATTAATTCAATTTAAGGCTCCGAGAGGTGCAAGGAATAATGAATTCACGTTTGGAAGAAATCCTGGCTCAGAATACACTCATATACAATTAAAGTCACCAACAATAAGTCGCGAACAAGCAAAACTTATAGTTAGCAGAAATATATATACCATAATAAACTACTCAGATGCAAATCCAACCATGTTAAATGGAGTGTCATTGGAAGTAAACGAATCACAAAACTTAAATGTAGGCGATGTGATTACGATGGGTGAAGTTTCTTTGAAATTCGTAAAGTGAAATCAGCTCTGAATGATTGACTACAAATCTATTACTCATCAAATAAAAGGGCAACGATCTTATCAGGAAGATCGTTGCTTTTCTGATAAATGGTACAACGATTATCATTTCAATGTTATAGCCGTTGCTGATGGAATGGGAGGGCATGGTAATGGCGACCTTGCAGCCGATATAGCTATAAATGAAGTAGAGAACTTTTGTAGTAAATTGAAGCATAGTAATGTCAAACTTAATTGGAATGAGTTAAGAAATAAATTAGATAAGCTGTTTAGTGATGCTAACACTAAAATTAATTTAAGTATTGATTCTGGAGAGGGTACACAGGGGATGGGTACGACACTAACTTGTGCGCTGATTATTGAAGGAAAAATGATAGTAGGGAATATTGGTGATAGCCGTTGTTATGTGTTAACTAAAGAAAGAGTAGATCAGGTCACTAAAGATCATTCTGCCCTTCAAGATGCACTTGATAAAGGCTATGATATATCTCAAACCAATGTTGGTCTGAATGCAATTACCCAATGTTTGGATGGATCAAGACCTTGTGAACCTGATATTTTCCCAATTGAAAAAGATTTTTATATAGTTGAGGAAAAAGGGGTACTTATATCCTCTGATGGATTACATGGTAGTCTAAACGAAGCAAGAATTCAATATGTGATAAAGGCATCAAATTATGATGTGAGGGCAGCCGCAGAGAATCTTGTAAATGAGGCATATAGTTTGGGTTCTACTGATAATATAAGTGTAGCTCTATCAATTCCTTTGAGTTGGGAAATACATAAGAAAAGTTTTAAAGGAACTATTGGACAATCAGAAACGAGTGATAGACTAATTGACAAAAAAAACTATATTTATAGGGCAATCTTTTATGCACAAGAAAATAGATTAATTATAATCATTTCATTTTTAATATTTGTTTTTTCTGGAGCTGCTTTAAAAGTGTATTTAAGCATTGAAGGTAAAGAGTCGGGTGAAGAACAATATACTACGTATGAGGATTCTGTAAATGAAGACAAAAATATTGTAAACATAGACACATTGTACTATACAGCTATTTTGGGTGATAATGCTACTCACATCACTAAAAAATACAAAATAGATATGGATAGTTTTAAGAACTGGAATAGTATAGAAAATGTAAATAATATTGATGCGGGAAAGAGCTATGTAATTGGTGTAGTGTCAATTAACATCGAATCATGGAAAAATATTTTATCTGAGTCTGAAGTGAAAATATTGGATAACGAATTAGAATCAAATATCATTTTCGATGATTACTATGTTAAATTAGAAGGGTATTCTGATGGTAATTGCAGTAATATAAATGGAGAAATATCTAATTATAAATATTTTTTTATAAATAATGATAAGCTTCATGATTTAACAGAATGTTTGGCTATTTCTAAAAATGAGCAAGAAAACAATAATAATAAAAGTGTACAGGTTGAAAATGATCAGGAATAAGGTTTATAAATATATTGTACTATATATACTGCTTTTTACTTGCTACTCATGTAGTAGCTCAGGAGAAGTAGTTGTCTCTGACGTTCCAATATCAATTGAAACCCCGGAAATTAAAGGTGTTATAACTTCTGTGCGTTTTAGTTCAAGCGAATCAGACACCCTAAGGTCGCCCCTTAGGGATGCTAAAGTAGTCCTTAGAGATTCTTTAAATTATGATTTAGTAACTACCCAAACAGATTTTGATGGTAGGTTTTTATTAACATCAAATGAATTGGAAGATGGGACATCATATTTAATAGAAATTGAAAGCGCTGTAACAGATTTAATTCCAATTGTTTATAAATCTGATGTCAAAGGTGAAATTGTAATTGAAATAGGATCTGACGGTGTATTAAGTGTAAGAGATAGAAGGTCGGAATCTGGAAGGGTAATCAGAGGCAGAGTGCCTCGCATTGATTAATCAAATTATGATAAGCAGAATGAAAAAATTAAGCCAACTATTTATAGTAATCTTGATAATAACAAGTTGCAGTGAAATAGAAACTACCCAGGTAACCATTGTAGATTGTATCAACGAAACGGGTGAATCTATAGAGGAAGATATACCTTTAAATATAAATGGTAAATCGGTTATCTGGAAATATGGAACAAGGCTAAATGTAGATATTCCACTAAGTGATGAGGATGGATTCATTGATATAGTTTCGGAGTCAGAAACATATAGACTTATTGCCAATAGCGAAAAACATAAAGTGAACCGTATTGAAGGTTTAGATTTAATTCTTAGTTTCGAAAAACTACCTGAACCCATTTTTACAGCACAAGTTGCTATCCTTGATTGCATAGATGAGTCTGGTGGAAGAATTCAACAGAACTTATCTATTAGTATTAATCGTGAAACTTTTTTGTGGACACCAGATTCTGCGTTAGTAGTTGATATACCAGTTAGTGAAAATGACGATACTGTTTTTATTGAGGTAGAATCTAATAATTACAGACTAATATCTCAGAATGTATACAGTGTAACTCCTAATGAAGGCTTAGATATCTTGCTGGAATTTGAAACTCTGATACCTGACGCAGAACCAATTGTTGAAGTCAAATACGGTAGCCTGTTTGTTATTAGTAACCCTTCAACAGCGAATATTTCAATAAGTGACAAGGAGAATTCTAGATTTACAGTTCAATCAGATACAACGTTAAATTTAATAATTGGAACGTACAGGTGGACAGCTTCAGCCGATGGATACAATACCAAACAAGGACAGATAAGAGTAAATGAAAATGTTGAATCGAGTTTAAACATTAATTTGGATAAAATTCTGTTAAAAGGGAGAATCTCTTCTGCTATCTCTCCAAAAAGGGCAAGAGTGGAATTATATGATAGTGCTGGTGTAATGTATGAGTTGAATAGAAATCAGACATTAGAATTAGTTACGGGTGTGTACACATACACGGTAAGCTCAGACGGTTTTTTACCTGTTAATGGAGAGATATCAGTTGAAAGTGATCAAGACAAAATAATAACACATACGTTAGAGTCGGTAACAATAAGTGAATTGATGCAAAGGATTAGGAATATTAACTCTATAATTGGAGCATTAAATTTATTGCCATCAATTCCGGTTCAGGCACCAGCTTTATCAGCTGAGGGGAGGTTCGAATATTATGATACCCTAGTCGATTTTGGAATATTTTTATTTCGAGGTGACGAAAGAGATAAAGCATTAGAATTATTCGAATTAATATTGGAACAAGATGCTAATAATTATAGAGCCAGATTTCAATATGCCAGTTTTTTAAATCAAATTACAGGGGAACAAAATTACGAGAAAATAAGGAGTATAATTCGTCCACTATTTGGACAGCTCTTAAATTTAATTCCTGCTGATGAACGTATGATTATAAGTTATCAATCTAGATTTATGCATGCAGAAACATATTACAATCAGTTCAAAATTACAGGAGGACGTGAACATGCAGCAAGAGGAATAGCTGAACTTGAGGATGTTATCAGAAGGTATGAAAACCTGCAAGAAAGGGAGCAATCTGAGCTAGAGGATCTAAAACAGAGAGCAATTCAATTAAGGGAAATTTTAAAAACAGAATTAGGAATCTAATGAAATCAAATATGAAAAAAATTATGCAAAAAATTGCATCAACATTTGTGATGAGTATTGTGGTGATAATCATTTCTTCATCTATTGTATCTGCTCAAATTTCAGAACATGATAAATTTCCAGTGATTAATAAATTACAGCCAGAGTTGATAGCTTATGAACAAACTAAAAGTAGTTACACAAAAATCATAATTAAACAAATAAAGTCTGGATCTGAAGCTAGAAATAGTAGAATAGTCAAAGAATTAAACTGTTCATCAGAACAAGAATCAATATATGGTGATACACTAACAAATGAATCAATTCAAGAAAGCTGTTCACAATTAGCATGGAGACCCGTATTAGATGGTTTCGGTAACTATTGGTACAGTTATATAAATAACGGTACTAATACTATTCATTTAGGTTATGTGAATAGTACTTTAGATTGTTCTATTGTTAAATGCGAAGACATTGCTATTGATTATCAGTCAGATAAAGCTATTAGCAGGCCAATTTGGTCGCCAGATGGTAGATTGATTATGTTTAATGAAGAAGTTGATATTCGCTTAATGGATGGTATTGGTTGGATAATTCAAAAAAAAGATCCTAAAGCGTTTGACATTGTAGACAGAAAAATAGGTTCAGGTTATTACCCTGTTTGGAGTCCAAATGGTAAATATATTGCTTTTGAAACAGAAACAAGTAACAGCAATAATGCAGATGAGTCTAAAGAAAATTCAGACATAAAAATAGTTGACTATTATTCTTTTGTAGAAGGTATTCCTAAATCATATAGTATGTCTGAAATTGACGGTTCTGCATCAAGTAGAGTATTTAAATTGACTAATAGATTTAAGCCTAGCTGGACCGCTGATTCTAAATACATCGTGTACTTTGCTAATTTAAGTGTAGATCCAATAGGGAGTAATACTAATCAATCAGAGAGTACTGATTGGTTTGTTATGGCTGATAGAGTTATCGGAAATAATGAGAAGCTAGTAACACTTAAGCAAACAGGAAATTTTTTGTTTCAAATTAGTAATTTTTATAGAAATTCTAAATGGCGTGGAGGTTTACCTCAGGTAAACTTGCTTTTGAATAATACATTTGATCGTCCTTTTACCTTAACGCTCAATGATGGTAGCTTACAAAAAAAACAATTTGATGCATTTCATATTATCAGTGAGAAGACTGATATACCCACTAGTCTAAAAAAATCTAATCTATTAAATTTTAACAACTATCAATTAGAAACTGTAAATGCAGTTAATTTAGATGCTGCAGTATTTGAGGATAACATAAGATTAGCTTTTGTAAAACAAGTAAGAGCAAGATATGAGTTCGATGTAGTCGATTATAAGTTACCTGATGGGTTTAATAATAGATTAGTTTACAAACCAAAAGAATTAGATAGAGGTAGTATTTTTTTAAGAGCCATAGCATTTCCTGGATGGGCACAATATTACAAGGGTGAAAAAGAAAAAGCCTTGATATACGGAGGTCTTGGCAGCATATTAGTTTTATATGGTATTAACCATGCATGGAATAATAAAGGTGATATGGTAAACTTTAGATTTAGTACACCTTTTTCTTTAGCTCTTTTAACCGGAATTGCTCTACATAGTTATAGTATTTATGATGCTATGCAGGGTTTACCGGTAATTAAGGGTTTTGATCCTAAAATTGGTGAAATAAATCTTAGTATTGATGCCATAAATAATCCCCGAACTAACATGATAATTCCAGGAGTAACGTTGAATATATGGAATTAGGATTAATAAAATAATTAAAATGAAAGATACTATTCGAAGATTGAATTTCTATGTATTTGCTGTACTCGTGATTTTGATGCCATATCAAGTTATAGCCCAAAATGTAGTTTCAGAAGAATACGAAAATATTATTCAACTACTTATTGAAAATAATCAATTGACTAACCTGAATGATGCAGAAAAAAAACAACTTGCAAATTTGGCGCAAAAGTTTCTTAATAGTGCAGAGATTAATTATATAATGTATCACTATTCGTTAATATTATTTACTGATTTTTCTAGTGAGATAAATAATATTCTATCTGCTGAATCTAATAAAGATTTATTAGAATATCAGATAGTTAAAAAAGACTTAGAGTATAGATTATTATCTTTATTCAATAAAAAAAAAGAAATTAAAAATGATTTAGTGTTGAATAATAATTATGCTAATAAAAATACATGGTTAAAGGGTTTGAATGAAGAGAGTCCATTTAATGTAAGTACTGTGTATGATTTTATAGCAGCATGGGGTTTACATAGCTCGATTAATGAATGTAAAATAGTAAATAGAAATTGGCAAATAGTATGTCAAATGGTTACTTCCAGCAACCATTTAACAATAGATAATCTTAAAGGATTATTAGAATTACGGAAAAATGATAAAAACTCAGAAAGTAGAGAAGAAATATTAAAGGAAATAAATACAGACGGGATTTCTCCTGATATATTTAATCACATTTTAAAATGGAATGAAGAAATATTAATAAATGCACTGTCAGATTATATAACCGCTGCAATTTTATATAGTCTTTCTACAAATATGAATGTAAAGAATTCTGCTTATGAAGCATTGGTGTTATTGAGACATCGTGAATTAGCAAATTTAAAACATCTATCAAGGAATAATACAAATACGGTTTCAAAATATTATTCTGATTTTATAGAAAATAAATCATGCAGTGATGGGACTTTTACGAGTGATGAGATTGAATATGAAATTCGAAATATGCCGGCATTGCAGCGTTTAGGCTTCTTTTCTCTATTAGCTACATGTGCTGATGTAAATGTAGTACAGCAAGCATCACAATCGACTTTAGACGATTTACGACTAAAATTTGAGCAATTGTCAATTAGAAATACCCGTTTTAACCAATTATCTAATAGTTTATGGCCACTTGTATGGACAGGTATTCAACTTAAGAATTATTCGTTAGTAGATTCGCTTTATAAGACTACAAATAGTATTTATAGCGCTAGTACACCAATAGAAAATAATCATCTTGCAATAATTCAGCTTATACATTATCTCGATAGAGATAATGCTACCAATAGTAATAAATATAGAAGAAATATAAGAGCTATTTCTGTGCATTTCGAACAAAACCAAAATTATATGCACTTAGTACCTGTGGGGATAGCCGTTCAATTAATTACTATTCCAGAACTTTTAAAGTCAATAAACACTCGTTTAAATTAAATAAAACATGACAATCTATAGAATTTTAATATGTACAATATTATTACTATTAATTTATTTTTTTATCGACATAAAAGATGTGAAATCACAGACTACAAGTTTAGTCTATTCCGAATTTTCGCAGACTGGAAATTTGAATCCATATGAAAATAAGACAATTCGAAATGAAGATGCAAGATTAATGGTATTAATGTATGAAGGTTTGTTCAGATATGATTATAACGTGCAAGAATATAAATCAGTATTAGCTGAATCTATTGATCAATTAAGTGGCAATAGGTTTCAAGTAATTATTAAATCAGATGTATATTGGCATGATGGTATAAGACTAACTGCTGAAGATATTAAATTTACGTATGACTATATTAGGCAAGAGTCAAAGACAGAGACAGTTAAAAATATGATACAAAAAGATATTCAAGACATTTCTGTTCAAAATGAATCCGTGCTAATATTCACACTATCGGAATGGGTAATTGCAGATCCGATGTCTATATTTACTGAATGGATATTACCAAAACATCTCATGGAGGGATCCCGAGAAAGGCGCGAATTTTCCAGATCACCTATTGGAACAGGTCCTTTTAAATTTCAAAGTAGAAATATATCTGGAAATATAGAATTAATTAGGAACAATAATTACCATGGTAAATTACCGGAGATTGAATCTGTAAAATTAGAAATTACAGCAGATTATGATACTGCTACTCTTCGTCTTTTAGGCAGAGTGACTGATATGCTTGTCGATGTACCTTCTGATAGATTAGAATCAATAACAAGAAGTCCAACCCATAGGATTGAGCCTTATCAATCATACGGAATAAATGTAATTGGATTTAACTTTAAAAATTCATTTTTAAATGATAGAAATGTCAGAGAAGCAATGTTAGTTGGTTTTGACAGGAAATCAGCTCTTCAACAATGGTTTGAAAATAAAGGTAGCATCCTCGGCGGTCCATTTACACCAAATGCCCCATACTTTAATCCTAATGTTAAACCAAGAACATTTTCTGTTAATAGCGCAAAGCAAATACTTCAGAATGCGGGTTATACAGATAGAAATGGTGATAAATACCTTCAATCAAGTGATGGCACTACCTTAGAGTTCGACTTATTATATAATGCAGAAATTGGTGATGCGGGTCGCGGGTTGCAAAATGTAGTGTTGCAATTTCAGACACAAATGAGAGATATTGGTATTAAAATTAACCTCCAAAGTGAAATAAAAGATAGGTATGATGAAAAACTAATGTTTGCAAAAGATTTTGATCTTGCTTTAATTGGATGGAATTTTGATCCTACCTATGATATTAGCCAACTATTCCATAGTTCTAATATATTTCCTGGTGGTACTAATGTAATTAGTTATAGGAATCAACAAGTAGATAATCTGTTTGACCAACATTTATCCTCTTTTAATAATGTGGATAGATTAGATTATATGTATGCAATTCAAAATATTTTAGCAGAAGATATCCCTTACTTATTTATGTTTACACTTGATAGAAATGCAGCTATAGATTATAGATTTATAAATACAAATATTGACCCTCTTAACTTTTTCACATTTATAAAAGATTGGGAGTTCATTGAGGGTTTATGAAAATAGGTTTCTATAAAGTCTTTTTTGTACTTGCAAAAAATGTAGCAGTACTTGTTGCTAGTTTATTCCTATTGTGTTCTTTATTGGGTCTGATTCCAGATATAACAGCTTCAAATTATATTTCAAGAGTAACTCAATACTTATTAATTGTGTTAACATTTGATTATAATACATCACTACATAGTGGTATGTTTATTACCGATATAGTTTCGGCGGCTTTTCTTAAAACTTTAATATTAATCTCTCTATCGCTTGGTTTAATTATATTTGTAAGTATTGTAACGGCTTATTATGGGGCTACTAAAGTTGAAGGGTCTGTATTCAAGATATGGAACTCCTTTTTAAATACAATATCAGCAATACCGGTTCTATTATGGGCCTCCATTTTAATTTTTATTGTCTATATAACTGCAAATTTGGTACCCATTTACTCTGATTTTGAGAGTGGGAGTTTATTAGTAAAGTTTTTAGTGATTTTTTTACCGGTTATATCTTTAACTCTTGGTGATGGATTAATGTTAGATTATTATACCCGACTAAGAAATGAAATAGAAACTATAAAAAAGCAAGTATGGTTTAGAGGTTTGAAAGCTAGAGGGGTTAACACTTTTGGACATTTAATTAGAAGTTTAGTAGTTCCATTGTTTAATATTACTACTTCGAAGGTTGCTTATTTAATAAGTGGTATTATAGTTGTAGAGTATGTGTACAGCTGGCAGGGGCTTGGTTATATCATTTGGCAAGCATTAATCACACCCGGTACTAAAGATTATGCCTTAATTATTGCTAGCTCGAAAATATTATTAATTATAGTAATTATATTTTCTTCTTTGAGAGATCTGCTTCATTTAGGTATGAACCCACACTTAAGTGAAATTAAAGAGTAGCTAAATGAAATCTTATAATATTAAGTTAATTATAGGTATTATTATTCTAGTCAGTTTATGCTCTATGAATATTATGTACACAATTCTTGGAGATAATATAGTAAAGAAAGGTGCAAGAAACAGTCCACCATCTATTAGCTTATTTCAAAATCTTCTATACGATAACCAGTTATTAGAGGTAGAGGTAACTGATATTTTTAGTCAATTTGATAGTAATAAGGAAATTATAGATTCCAATACAGTTACATACTTTAAAAATATTCCAATTAGAACAGCTAAAGTTAATACTGTTTATTCCTATTTACCATCAAATGATAGGGATATCGAATTCAGTATTATTTCAGCACCCTATGGTTATATTTATGAAGACAATTTGTTCAAATGGAATCCGGATAAAGCTGATATTGGAAAACACGCAATTGTTTTAAATGCTTATAACCCGACTCTTAAAACTAATCATACGATTGAATACAATTTATATGTAAATGAAACAAATCCATGGTTTGGAACTGATAGCAGGGGTAATCATATAGGAGGTCTTTTATTGAAGAGTTCAAAATGGAGTTTAATACCAGGAATAATAGCAAGTTTGTTTGGAGTAGTTCTTGCCATAGTTCTTGGTGCATTTTCTGGCTATAAATATAATGTCATGGCAAAAATAATAAATGGTTTAACTACTGTTATTGAAGCAATTCCAGCTTTGATTATAATATTCTTAACTGCTGTTATATCCGGATTCAATATTTACATAATTATGATTGCAACTGGAATTGTACTATTACCATCAAATATTCATACAGTTCAGCAAATAGTTAGAGAATTTGTGAATAATCAATTTGTAGAATCGGCCTTAGAAATAGGGTTTAAAGGCCATGTAGTTTTATGGCGAGATATTATATGGTTCAATTGTAAATCTACAATTATTCTACAGTTTACTTACTGTTTTGCTTTTGCAATTGTTATAGAGGTTACTTTGAGTTACCTGCAAATAGGTGTTCAGCCACCTGATGTTAGCTGGGGTACAATACTTTATGAAGGTAGAGGGCAAATCGTTACAGGGAATTACTGGATGACGTTATTTCCAAGCCTGATAATTGTACTATCAATATTAGGATTATATATGACAGGAGAATCTTTGTCGAAAATGGTAAATCATCACTATAGAAAATGAAACAGACAATTCTACAGATTAATGATTTAAGAGTGCAGTTTATAGATAAAAGTGTTTGTGTTGATGCTGTACGTGGCGTAAATTTAGAAATTAAAAAAGGTAAAACTATTGGAATAATAGGGGAGTCGGGAAGTGGTAAATCTCAAACAGCACAAGCGATTCTTGGATTAACACAAGGATTTCCGGGAATTGTTGGTGGTGAGATCTTATTTGATGGAAAAAATCTACTTGAAGGAATTCCTGAAATTGGATTAATTAAAGATAACAGAGACGCAAAAAAAATTCAGAATTGGTTTACGAAAGCTCAATCAAACTTTAAAAGCATAAGAGGGAAAAAAATTGCACTGATTTTCCAGGATGCCAGAGCATCGCTAGTGCCCTATAAGACTATTCGACAACAAGCAAAAGAAACTTGGTTAGCAACGAATGAAAATGATATGCATGCTTTCGAAAATAGAATAGTGCGTTTGTCTAAGGCATTAAATTTTAGGGATATAAAGGGGGTTTTAGAATCCTATCCAAACCAGTTAAGTGGTGGTGAATCTCAGCGAGCTTATATCATGCTAGCATTGCTTGGAAACCCTGAAATATTAATTGCGGATGAACCTACCAGTTCACTTGATCCTGCTACATCATCAAAAATTATTTATTTATTGAAAGAATTATCTAATGAGGAAGGATTTTCACTACTATTAATTTCACATAATCTTAATCAAATATTAAACATCTCAGATTACCTTTATGTATTCTATAAAGGTGCTGTTATTGAAGAAATTGAAATGTCAGGCACAGATAGAATTGAACCTTATCACCCATATACTCAATTTCTTTTTTCGATGATAAAGGGAAAGGCTTTTATAGATTTGAGAGTTTCATTAAATCAACAATATATTATTAATATCGATTCTAAAAATAGAAAGGGTTGTGCTTATTCTGAGATTTGTTCTTTGAAGAAAACTTTAAATTTAGATAAACAATTACTTTGCGAGTCTGAAGCTCCACCTCTGACCGTTTTGCCAAATGAAAGAAAGGTAGCTTGTTGGGAATATGAAAAGTAAGAATACTATATTGCGAGTTAATAATTTGAGCAAGATCTTTAAAACAAATGGATCACTAAACAAAGTTGTTCTTAATAGAATTAACTTTGAAATTAAGACTGGAGAATTGCTAGGATTGATCGGATATAGTGGTTCAGGTAAAACAACTTTAATTAGAACCATGTTACAACTTGAAAGACCTAGTAGTGGAGAAGTTTTTTTTGGTAAAACCGATATTTCAAAACTAAGTTCTGAAAGTTTGAGAAAAAATGTTCGGCCATTTATAAGAATGGTATATCAACATCCTGAAGCATCATTAAATCCAGGATTAACGGTTTTGCAAATTATTCAGCAACCATATTTACTTCATTATCCAGAGAAAAATCACAGAAGTGTAGAACATTGTATCAGATTATTAAATGAAATGGGACTTAATGAATCCTATTTGAATAAATATCAACATGAACTGAGTGGTGGTGAGAAAAGACGAGTTGCTATGGCAAGGGCTCTTATTACCAAACCTAAGATTCTTATTGCAGATGAGCCTCTGGCTGGTTTAGATAAAGCACTTCAATATAGGATGTTAAGCCTTTTAATGAAGCAAAAGCAAGAACATAACCTTACAATGATGATTGTTTCTCATGATGTTGATGTTATGTTAGAAATATGTGATAGGATATTAGTTTTAAACAATGCTGAAATAATCGAGAATAAAGAAAGAACTAATGATGTTCTAAAGCTCGAACACCCTCAATCGATAGAATTATTTTGAAATGGCTTAATTAGTATTCATTTCTTTCTCACTTAGCTCTGCCAATTTTTTGAGGGTTCTCCAATTTCTTGTTGTGGCGTTTACGTTCAGCTTTTTTTCAATGAAATCATTCGTCAGTTTGGAGGTGTGATATTTGCCTTCACAATAGAGGAATACATCTTTTTTTCTGATCAAAAACTTGTCAGGTTTTACATCATAGGATTCTAACTTCTTACAGTTTTCTTTTGAGGGTTCCTCACTTAGAAACGTTACATGCAATTGAGTGTGGTTGGTGGTTTGACCACTAAATGGATGCTGAAGGAGTGCTGATTCCAATTCTTCGGGGGTTCTCACAATAACAGGGACATCATACCCAAATTCATTCTTTATCGCACGCCTAATATTTTGAGATAGTTGTGTTGTGTCCGTTTCTCTCTGTACATCAAAAATAATATTTCCACTTTGGATATAGGTTTTAATGTTGGAGAAATTCATTTTTTCAAATAAGGATTTTAAATCCGCCATCAGGATTTTCCTTCTTCCTCCCACATTTATACCTCGCAACAGCGCTATTTTTCTGATCAAAAGGTATCTCCAAAATTTATAAAGTATGGAAATAGTCAGGCTTAAATTCACTCACTTTTTTTGAGGGATCTCAACAATCCGGCTTGTTGATGTACGTCAATATTCGGAAGTGAATGGCCCATTTTGTCACGTTTTGTGCGTAAATACTGCAAATTTTCGGGAAAGGCTTCTATTTCTATGGGTACCTGTTCTACAATTTCGAGTCCATAGCCTTGTAAACCAACTCGTTTGGTTGGGTTATTGGTCATTAATTTCATATTTGTGACCCCAAGACTTCTGAGGATTTGTGCGCCTACTCCATAATCTCGGTGGTCGGGTTTAAACCCGAGTGCAACATTTGCTTCCACCGTATCCATGCCTTCTTCCTGCAATTTGTAGGCTTTCAACTTATTGATAAGGCCAATCCCGCGTCCTTCCTGATTCATGTAGAGAACGATGCCTTTGCCTTCCTGCTCTACTTTTAGCAGAGCCGCATGAAGCTGTTCACCGCAATCGCATCGTTTGGAGCCAAAAATATCGCCGGTGACACAAAGCGAGTGAACACGGACTAAAACGGCTTCATCTTCTTCCCATTCACCTTTCACCAGCGCGAGGTGATTTCCGCCCGTCAGAACTTCTTCATACGCATAAAGCTGAAAATCGCCATAAATAGTTGGAAGTTTGATGTTTACCATTTCTTTTACCAACGATTCCTTATGCATCCGGTAGGAGATGAGGTCTTTGATGGTAATGAGTTTCATATCAAACTTTTTGGCCACTTTTACCAAGTCTGGTAAGCGTGCCATGGAACCATCATCATTCATGATTTCGCAAATGACACCGGCAGGGTACAAACCGGCTTGTCGTGCTAAATCTACGGCTGCCTCAGTATGTCCGGCACGGCGAAGGGTTCCGCCTTCAACAGAAATGAGCGGGAAGATGTGTCCGGGACGACGAAAATGTTCCGGTTTGGAATCACTACCAATCAGTGCTTTTATAGTATTAGAACGATCGGCGGCGGAAATGCCCGTTGAGGTTCCCATTCGGTAATCAACGGATACGGTGAACGCTGTTTGATAGGCATCGGTATTGTCCTCTACCATTCGGTGTAAATCCAATTCGAAGGCACGTTCACGGGTAATTGGCGAGCAAATTAAACCCCGGCCGTGCGTAGCCATCAGATTTATCATCTCAGGAGTAACCATCTCAGCGGCCATGACAAAATCACCTTCGTTTTCGCGGTCTTCGTCATCGCAAACGATTACAATTTTGCCGTTTTTAATATCTTCTATTGCCGATTCAATGGAGTCGAATCTGATTTCTGACATACCGGGGATTCAATGGGATAAAGGGTGGTTTACTGATTTTTGCCTGGATTCACATCCACAATGGCTGTTTTTAGAATGCGTACTTTAACGTCTTTATCTACTTCAACGAGTACAGAGTCGTCTTCACTTGTATGAAGAGTACCGACCATTCCTCCTGATGTAACAACTTTATCCCCCTTTTTCATTTCCGTAACTTTCTTTTCAATCTCTTTTTGTTTTTTGGATTGTGGACGGATAATGAAAAACCAGAAGATGAAAAAGATAACTCCCAGAAAAATAAAGGAAGCAAACGGGTTTCCACCACCTTGTGGATCGCCCATGAGAAGCAAATCAATCATGTTTTTTTAATCAATATGTTAGAATTTCAATACAAAATGCTAAGATAATGTATTTACAAACGGGGAACAAAGGTGGTTGTGTGGTTTGTGGCCATAGTGTTACGATGTTGGTATTGGATTCAAATTTTTAATCCTTTGCCTACTCGGCGCCATTGTGGTTCAAACATTTCCATGCTAACGAGCTTGCCTGTGGACCATCACAAATAATACTTGTGCTATTTTGCCCGCAGATTTCGCTGATTGTCGCAGATTTGGATTCAGCGTACATCCACACAATCCTCGTGGTTCAAATATTTTATGCCCTTACAGAACTAATTCTGCATTAAAATATCAGCATATAGTTCAATCAACTTTCGTTTTTCGTTTTGCCAGTTAAGTTCACCGGCTGCTCTTTGAAGGTTTTTCTTAAATCGATTGCTGACAGTTTCATCCTCTAATGTTTTCAGAAAAGCAGCTGCATCTTTTGAATTTATAATGATTTTCCCGACTTCATACTCTTTTATAATAGCTCCGATTTCTGGTAAATCTGCTCCCAAAACGGGCAAGCCAACCTGTATGTATTCTCCCAGTTTATTGGGGAAAGCATAATAATTGTTAGGCGCAACAGGTTTCAGATAGCATAATCCTGCATCACAAAACTGAGTGATTTCCAAATAATCAGCCCGATTTACATTTCCTGCAAACAAAATTCTATCATCGAGTTTTGATTCATGTGCCAGCTTTTTTATTTCATCGAGAAAGGGACCGTCACCACATACTAAACCTGCCCAATCAGATTTTTCCTTTAGAATTTTGAGCATCAAACGTAAGCCCCGGCCTTCCCGCACCATTCCGTGATACAGTAAAATATGGCCATAACGAGATTTTAATTGCTTGACGTTTTCGGATAGTTCGGTTGAGAAAACGCCGGGTGAAGGTTTATCAGAAAGATTCCGAATGATTACCGGTGGTTCTTTAAGGTTATATATCTTTTGAAGAATAGAACCGATGCTACCGCATACTGTGATTACTTTCGCCGCTCTATTAATATATATCCGTTCGGGTATGGACCACAAAAAACGGGTAAACGGTCGATTGTACAAACTGATGCTATCCAAATACAGCTCGTGGCTGTCGTAAATGATGGGGATAGCTCTGTTTTTATTGTAGAATGAGGCAGCTGTAAACGCATCCAAATCATGCGCATGAATACTATCACACGGGGTTTTTCTGAGGATTTTTCCCAGACCAATGATAACTTCAATAAATCTTTTTTTACCGGATTGGGCTTTTACTTCAAACGAAATCAACCGAACGCCGTTTACTGAATCGGGCAAGTTTTTGCCCACACATCCGCAGGTAACTTCATAACCGGCTTCAACCAATGCTTCAGCTTCGCGCCTGACACGATTGTCATGCACATAATCGCTGTGAACGAGCATCAGGATGTGTTTCATAACAAAGCAGTTAATTTTGAGTTGAATGCATTTGGAAAATAAGCCCCGTTAAAATTTTTCAAATAAAAAGTATTTCTATATCTACTGAATCACTCAAGGTACATTTTTTATTTATTCTGTTTTGTCACTCAGACTGGATAAATCCTTGTTTTACTTTTCATGTGGGTTTATCAAACTAAGTTCGTCAATTTTTTTGAAGTCATTTGTATTTCTGGTAAGCAGTGTAAGGTGATAAGTCAAGGCCGTGGCAGCAATGATAGCATCAGGTAGCTTGATTTTGTGTGCTTTTCGAATTTCGGCTGTTTTATACTTAATATCCTTTTCCAGTCCAAAAACCATAGAATCATTGATGAAATTATGAAGGACTTCTAAATCTTTATCTGAGGTTGTTTTCCAGCAAAGCAGTTCAATCTCAGTTATCGTCGAAATGGCCGGTCTTGAATCTAAAATGGTCTCATCTATGAATTTTTCAGCAGTAGGAGGGAATTGCTGCTGCAGGTAGTAAATAACCGTATTTGTATCCCAAAGGTATTTTATTCCCATTCACTACGCAGATTGTTTAGTTGTTGGTCAATCTCGTTCAAAGGTTGTTTGGACATTGATCCTTTGTATGTAGTCCAGTCAGTTTTAGCTGGCTTATTTCCAGTGATGTCTTTCCTCATTCGAATAAGCTTCAATAGCTCTAAATCCCGCAGTAGGTTAACGGCTTTTTCATTGATAATATCTATTGTGATTGTTCGCATTTTCTTGTTTATTTTAATTTAAAACAAATTTAAGAGAAAAATATTACATACAAATGTAAGACATTATGTGAGAAAATTGTAGTAAATAATATGCAGTATATTATTCATCTATGAAATTCAAAATTTTATCAAAAATCAAAAAAGTATTGCATGCTTATGGAATGAACCATTCCGAATCCGGTTTCAAACGGGATAAATGCATAGTTAAATTTTACCGGTGCAATGTGTATTCCGGCTCCGAAGCTCCACGCCCGAGCGGTTTCACCTGTTCGGTATCCGCCTCTGACAGAAATGATATCATAAAGCTGCGCATCAATCCCTAAAGCAACATATTCACCTGACTGAATCAGATTGGCTTCTTCATCTCCATTTTCCTCATTCAGCGGTACCACAACATCAGCGCTTAGTTTTATGATAACAGGAATTTCAGCACCGCTAAACGCAGAAAATTGTATGGCACTGACATCTAAACCGGTTCTCCAAAGGGTTGGTAGTTTAGATCGTCGGGCAACGAGTTCATTCATTTTCCCCGCATTGGTGACAGCAGAGCCAATACGAAGCCTTTCATCCAGAAATTCACCGGTTATTCCTGCTGAAAATCCATAACCGGTGGCATCGGATTGAAAAAATTGTTCATACAAATAAGAGGCGCTGACTCCAACGGATAAAAAACTGATTTGTCGGGCATAGGCTCCGCTCAGAGCTAAATAACGCACTGAAAAGTTGCCTTCTGATGGTCCCGGAACGGAACGTACAGTAATATCATCAATGCTTGAAGAGAGAATACCGAATGCGAACGCATCATTTTCCCGAAGGATGGATGCAGAAGCCTGCGTGTGTTGCGTATCGCCAATCCATAGCGTGTAGGAAGCTCCCAAACTGGATTGGGTTGAAAGCATCAAATTGGCGGGATTCGAAAAAATAGATGATGAACCAAGTTCAACTGCTGTATGGGCTTCAGATAGTGAAAGGGAGTGAGCATCAGGCCCGATGGATAAAAACTGAAGACCCGAGTTATTTTGTGATACGGCTGTTTCTACTGTTATAATCATAAAAATCAAGCCGATAATAAATACTGAATATTTTATCATAGTAAAAAACGTAAGGCAAATACATGCATGTAAGAAATTCCTTCCGGTTCGCGGATGAAGGTGTAATCAATGGAAGGGCTGAATTGGTTAAATGGCAAATGTAAGGAAAATCCGGCTGATGGAAGATGGCTTTCGCTGGCGTTTTCCAAATCATTAATCTGCCATCCGGCTCGTACGGTCACGCGCTCATGTGCCTGATAGGATGCGCCAAAACGCAGTAAATTGGTATTGGTGGAAATAGATTCGCGTTCCGTTCTGAAAACCGGCGCACCGCCAACGGTTGAAATTTCGACTGCCCGTTGAATATCTGAGCGCTGCAAGTGCATTTCGGCATCAGCTGCAATGAGTAATGGGATAGAAGTAAAATGGTACGCCGTTCCAATAGTAAAACGTGTGGGGAATGTATTGCGGCTTGATGTTCCCTGGGTTCCGTATAAATCTGATGTATCCCAATTATAGGCGGAGAGCAAATCCCGTATGGAAAATCCAAAACTTAATTGTTCATTATGCACATAAAGCGCCCCCAAATCGATACCGAAGCCAAATTGGGAGTTCACATCACGAAAAAAATCAGCATATAAAAGCTTGGCTGCAAAACCCAGTTTAACTTTTGATGAAGCCTGGACCCCAAAAGCGATTGAGAGGTTCATTTCATTCGTACTGAATAAATCAGTTGGATTTCCGCTAACAGATCTGCCGTCAAAATCACTTACGCCGGCATGTTGCAAACTGATGTTTATACCGGCGTTTGGTGGCAGTTTAAAAGCTCCGTTTACGGCATTCAGTGAACGATCGAAACTCATTAAAGCGACTGAAGCATCAAACTGGGGGTTTTCTATCATGGAAGCCAGTGCCGGGTTATAATGTGCATAAATGCCTTGCTGATACACGGCTGTCATTGCATTTCCCATTCCCATTCCGCGCGCCCCAAATCCCATTCGGTTGTAGGCTCCGGCAAAACCACCACTTTGCGCCGAAATGTCGGCTGTGAAAAGTGTAACGAGCAGGCTAAACAGGAGAAACGTTTTCAAAGTAACAGATTTAAATAATGGATGTGATGTTCGGTTCATGTGCTTACTCCAAAATTAGAATTTTCCCGCGTACATCGGCATTGCCGACCTGGATTACGTAGAAAACGGCTCCGTTTGCAACAAATCGTCCCTGCCCGTCGGTACCATCCCAAACGGCTTCGTAGGTTTGCCCCTCATTAACAGAAAATCCGTTATCAAGGGTACGGATCAAATTCATCCCGAAATCATACATGGAAATTTGGGCGTTACCTGATGCCGGTGCTTCAAATTTAATGCGCACAACTTCGTGTACTCTGGGAGAAAAAGGATTGGGATAAGCAAAGGCATCGACGGAGCGCGCATTCGGATTAAATTGATTTCCACCTCTCAATGGAAAATTAACACGAGTAATCTGCCATGTTTCGCCACCATCATCAGTTGAAGCCAATCCATCGGTTGTACCCACCCAGAGCCTGTCCGTTGTTTTGGCCATACTTAAGTAGTTGGCAGAGGCTTTTATGAATGTATTGGGGTTGGTAATTTGTCTGATTTGATTCCAGGTAATACCATTGTCAGGACTGATAAAGAGTCCGTTGTCTCCGGATGCGTATATGGTTTCGCCATCAAAAGCAATGTCGTATAATCGCTCACCAATAAGATGTCGCGTAAATGTTTCTCCACCATCGGTTGTAGAGACCAATCCCTGCTGATCACCTTGTTCGGCAATCCAGTTGGTCATCCAAACTTTATCGTCGTGCGTGTTTTGGTTAATTTGGATAATCCAGTTACCAAGCAGGCTGTTTGAGGAACCGGTTCGGTTACTGTTTCGCCAGCGAATGCTGTCAGTTGGGGCAGTAAGCGCATTATCCGATACATTAATCCCGCCTGCTGTTCCAGCCCAAACTCTGTTTTGATTGTCAATCATGACTGAAAATCCAAGAAAATTATTATCTAATCTTGGATCAAAAATAAAATCATACGTGTCTTCAGGTCGAAGCACAGGAATACCGGTTGGCGGTAAAAGCACTCGTTCCCACGTTTCGCCAAAATCTTTGCTTCGGCGGATACCGGACGCCCATCCGGCGTAGAGAACGGTTGCACCTCTAAATACCACATTAAAAGGAGGGGATTGTTGTGGCACAATGATGGGAATCGATTCGATTTGCTGTCCACCGTAAGTAAATGTTGTTTCATCTTGATTATCGAGAGGCTGTGGAATATAACTCCATGTTTCCCCGCCATCGGTAGATGTATGAAATCCGAACCCGGTTTGAACTGTGCCATCACCAAGAAAATCGTTAAACCCAAGTCCGGCAAAAATAGTATCGGCTGCAAGTGCAATTGAGAACATCCGTCCTTTACCGGAAGCTATGGAATCGGCGCCTTCCGGAAACACAAAATCGATATCATTCCGGATATTGCGCATCATTTGAGGGCCAACCCAAAGCGTATCACCAAGGGCACCCATATTTGAGATGCTGTTTTGGCTGATTGAGTTGAAGCTCTCCGGTGGCGTCGGGCCTGTAATTTGCGCCTGTGTGATTTGAATAATTATTAGAAAGAATAACGCGGGGAAGAGAATAATTGGTTTCATTCAGGTTGTACGAAAGTCATGGTTGAAAAAAGAGTATCACTTGAAACTGACATCCGATCGATAGCATAGCACCAGATATCGAAGGTTTCTGGTTGGTTAGATGGATTTATTTGAAATGTAACCGTGTAAATGCGATCGTTTTCATCGGGTTCATCAAGAGTCATGGTAAAGGCTTGTCCACCAATTTGTGTTCCGGCAGAATCATATAATTCCAGAAATACATCATCAAGATTATCCTGACCGTTGGGATGAAATACCGATGCTTCAAAACGAATAGGCGTTGTGCCCGACGTTGGTATTGTCACTACATCCGGATGATTTAAAAACTCTATAACAGCCGGTTGGGAAAGCGAGCCAACAATACGAACGGTTCGTTGAATTGTATTTGATATGATGCCTTCCGTGTTAGCAGAAAAAACAAAGACAGACAATTCTGTTAGAGAAGTTGTTGATGCATTGACCGTAAAAGATGCATTAAAGCTTTCTCCGGAACCTGAATCAAAAAAACCTTCGGATACGATTTCTTGAGAAGATGTGCTGATAACACGAAATCTCGGTGCGCTGAAACCATCTGTGGAGGCTTGCTTAACTTGCATCTGAAAGTCGAATGATTCGTCAGAACCGGTTTCAACAGGTGGAAGTACGATTTCATCTGGTGTAATTTGGAGGTCACTGAGTATTTCAGGACTGACTTGTATAACGGTGCTACCGGGTGGTGTATCGCAACCACTCAGGATAAATAGGAGAAAACAGGTAGATAAAAGCCATTTACCAGCGATGATGCACTGATTGTTTTTTTGCATAAAAAACGATATTGAAATTAGATAAGACAAAAGAAATGTTCATTTTAAGATAATATGAACAGATGGAAAACGTGTGTGATTAAAATAAATCAGATTCGTAAGATACGATATGGAACGTCAACTTAAAACCAAACTAATCTGATTGTTCTTGCATCAGGACAGTTCAATTGCTGATTAAACTCACAAAGGAGATTCAGGTTGCAAAAGAATTAGGCATCGAAATAAAACTATTTTTCAAAAATTCAATTCTTTAAAAACCTGTCATTATTAAAGACATCAATCAAATTTCTTTTATAGGGATTTGTCCGTCTTTATATTTACTACAATGCAATCAATGAGATATCAGTCAGTAACTGATACAAAGCTTCCATAAAAGCAGTACACAATATATCGCAACCAAAATAGACATTATTACTTATGATTATTACCATTGACGGGCCGGCTGGATCGGGAAAAAGTTCTACAGCAAAAATAGTAGCACAAAAAAAGGGATGGCATTATTTAGATTCCGGATCTTTATACCGGACTTATGCATTGTTATTTATCCGCTATGGAAAACAGATGGATGAATTAATTGAGAATATGAGTACACACAGCATAGAACTTGATGTAGATGGTGAGCAGGTAAAAACGTTGTTAGATGGAAAGGATGTTGGGGATAGTATTCGTACTCAGGAGGTTTCTGAACAGGTCAGTATGGTAGCCGCGCAACCGGAAATACGCGAAGAAGTTAATCGGATAATGCGAAAGATCGTAGAAAAGCACAATTTTATTGCTGATGGCCGTGATTTGGGTTCAGTTGTTTTTCCGGATGCAGCAGTTAAATTTTTCATGATTGCCGATATTCATGAGCGTGCGAGGCGCCGGTTCGATGAATTAACCCAAAAAGGTTTGAATGCATCATTAAGCGATATCAAAAAGAATCTACAGAAAAGGGATGAACAAGATTCTAATCGATCGATAGCACCACTTATTAAGCCATTGGGGGCTATAGAAATAGATACAACCGGGATGAGTTTTTCGGAGCAGGTAAGCTATATTATTCAAGAAATTGATAAAATTGTCTGAATTTGCCTGTTTATTCTTGTTTGGATGCTACTTTTTTTAAAATAAAAAGTGTATATTTAATGCTCTCTGCAATGTTCTGCGGAGAAGTTCATAAAAAACAAACAAAATAATCACTCTAATCCCACAAACGATAGTTTAAAATTTCGATTGTGCGGCTCAATTCACAGGAAACCTTTTAAATGACCGAAGAAATTAAAGAAAAAGATACAACGACTGATAATGTTGAAGATACCCAGGCCGAATCTGTTAATGAAGAATCAACAGTAAAAAAAACGGTTGAAGAAAACGCTGAAGCCACAGAAAGTGTAGCACCTGAAGCAGAAAAAGCAACCCAGGAAGTAGTTGCTGAAACAATGGTTGATACTGTAGAAGCACCAACACAAGAAACTGTTCAGGCAGAAGAGGCGGTTGAAGAAAAACCATCCGACCAGCCAATGGGTCACGTATTTACAGGCGAGAGAAGTAAAAAAGTTTATACTTTAGATGAACTTCAGGAAGCATCTGAAGATTACAGTGATGATGAATTTGAAAATATGGTAAAGATGTACGAGGGTACACTTACTTCCATCACTGAAAAAGAAATTGTAAAAGGCCGCATTGTTTCTATTGATGAGAAATATGTTATTGTAGATATTGGCTTTAAATCAGAAGGTATTGTTCCTCTTAATGAGTTTAAAAGCTCAGACAATATCAAGCCGGGCGACGAAGTTGAGGTGTTTCTTGACAGAGTTGAAGATAGAGAAGGACAATTGGTTCTCTCACGCCGCAAAGCTGATACCCTCCGCGTATGGCAAAAAATTGAAGAAGCTCATAACGCTCAGACTGTTATTGAAGGCCATATCAAACGCCGCATTAAAGGTGGTATGGTAGTTGATGTATTTGGAATTGATGCGTTCCTTCCGGGATCACAAATTGATGTTCGTCCGGTTCGCGATTTTGACGCTTATGTTGATCGCACAATGGAATTCCTTATTGTAAAACTGAATATGTCAAGCGAAAACGTTGTTGTTTCGCACCGTGCATTGGTTGAAACGGATATTGAAGATCAACGGCAGGAAATCCTGTCCTCAATGGAACCGGGTCAAATTCTCGAAGGTGTGGTTAAAAATATCACAGACTTTGGTGTATTTATCGATCTTGGTGGCGTTGATGGATTGCTTCACATTACCGACCTTAGTTGGGGACGTGTAGAGCATCCTTCTGAAATTTGTAAATTAGATCAGCGTCTGAACGTAGTTGTTCTGGAGTTTGATGAAAACCGCAAACGTATTTCACTTGGTCTGAAGCAACTTCAGCCGCATCCGTGGAACGACATTGATAAAAAATATCCTGAAGGTCAAAAAGTACAGGGTAAAGTGGTTTCCATCGCTGATTATGGTGCTTTTATTGAATTGGAAAAAGGAGTTGAAGGCCTTGTTCACATCAGTGAAATGTCTTGGACACAGCACATTAAGCATCCATCTCAGTTAGTTGAAAAGAATCAGGTAATCGAATGTATAATCCTGAATATCAACAAGGATGAGAAAAAAGTATCTCTCGGTGTAAAACAGTTGGAAAACGATCCTTGGCAAGAAATTACCAAGCGCTATCCTCTCAACTCGCAGCATAAAGGTGTCATTCGCAACCTTACCAATTTTGGGGTATTTGTTGAACTGGAACCGGGTATAGACGGGCTGGTACACATATCTGACCTTAGCTGGACCGACAAGGTGAATCACCCAACTGAAATAGTAAACAAAGGCGATGAGATTGAAGTCATTATTCTTTCTGTTGACTATGACAACCGCAGGATTTCACTCGGCCATAAACAAATGACCGAAAATCCATGGGAAAAATTCGCTTCTGAGTTCAATGTGGGTACAGAAGTTGAAGGAACGGTTTCTAAATTAACTGATAAAGGCGCTTTTGTTACGCTACCGCACAATCTGGAAGGTTTCTTCCCGGCAAAAGAATCTGAATCACCGGAAAACTTTAAAGACAATGTGAAAGTTGAAGATAAAGTAAAGCTTACTATTCTTGAGTTTGATGAGCATTCCCGTAATATCCTTTTGAGTGAAAAAGACGCGAGCCGTAAAAAAGCTCAGGAAGAGCTCAAAAAATATCAAAAGAAAAAAGAACAGCAAGAACTTTCCGGAGCTTTAACTCTCGGAGAAATGTCCGGTTTATCTGACCTTAAAAATTCTCTGAGTAACAAAGAAGAGAAAAAAGAAGTTGAAGAGGTAAAAGAAGCCAAAAAGGAAACCCAAAAAACAGCTAAACCAAAGGCCCAAAAAGAAGAGCCAAAAGATGAAGCTGACACTGAAGATAAAGATGATAAAGATGTCAGCTAATTCCTGACCGATTTTTTATCTTATTTTGTTTAGAGAAGAGGAACCATCGTGTTCCTCTTTTTTTGCATTATATATTTTTTAATGAAATGGCGCGAACAATGGAACAAATACAAACATCCGTTTCGGTATCTCAAACATTTGAACGACTTAAAAAAAAGCTAGGTACTATTGTACCCGAAGCAGAATTATTCGTTAAAGCTGAAATAGCGTATGAGATTAATCGCTTGAAGAAAGAGAAAAATGCTGTAATTCTGGGACATAATTACATGGAACCTGCATTGTTCCATAGCATTCCTGATTTTGTGGGCGATTCACTCCAACTAAGCAGAATAGCGGCAAATTCCACTGCCGACAGGATCATATTTTGCGGAGTTCGTTTCATGGCTGAGACAGCTAAAATTTTAAATCCTGATAGAATGGTTCTTCTGCCAGCTAAGGTAGCCGGTTGCTCACTTGCCGCCAGCATAACAGCGGAAGATGTCCGAAATCTAAAGAAAAGATATCCGGGTGTGCCGGTGGTAACTTATATCAATACCTATGCTGATGTGAAAGCGGAGACCGATGTTTGTTGCACTTCAAGCAATGCCGTTGATATTGTAAGAAAGTTAGATTCAGAAATGGTTATTTGTATTCCCGATGAGTTTCTAGCTAAAAATGTGGCCAGAGAAACCGGGAAGAAAGTAATTTTGCCAAATGAGGCGTTCAAACTCAGAGGTGAACTGCAAAAAGACAGTATGATTGTATGGGATGGAAAATGTGAAGTTCATGAACGGTTTACTGTCTCAGATATAGAATCTGCACGAGCGCAGTTTCCCGATGTCGTTGTGATTGCGCATCCTGAATGTACGCCTGAAGTTGTGGAAGCATCCGATTACAGCGGTTCAACCACAGCTCTGATAGATTATGTAGCCAAATCCAAAGCAGAGCGTTTTCTGGTGCTTACGGAATGCAGTATGAGCGATAATATAGCAGCCGATAACCCGGAAAAAGAGATGCTGGGTCTGTGCAGCATCCGTTGTCCGCACATGAATGAAATAACCCTTGAAGATACTTTGACGTGCCTGAGAGAAGATAAATATCAGATTGAATTAGATGAAGATGTGAGGATAAAAGCCAAACGCTCACTTGACAGAATGCTTGAAATGAGCTGATGATTCTATTTTTTCTCTGGTTTTGAAACTCAGCAAAATCCTTGTTTAATCGCGAATATTCCGGGTTATGTAGCAACCGGATTTGCGGAAAATAAAAAAAGGCATTCAGAATTAACATGATGCCTTTTTTTCTTTGGCGTTGAATACAAACAAAATACCTGATTTTTCAAAGCCTTCTTATTCAATTTTCGCAGTTCGACTTACAGTGCAGAAAGCTGACCGAAGACCGAGGACGGAAAACCGAAGAACCCCAAATCCATTTAAATGCACGAATTGGTACGAATTAACTGATTTCAAGGATTTATCTGAGCTCAGAAATCACATATCAAAAACCTTCCATCTCCGGTCTTTCGTCTTTCGTCCCACACATCACTCAGCATTAAACTCCGAGACATTCAAGTGCGAAAGTTGAGCTTCTATAACTATTTATCTCTGAAGAAATAAATTTTTCCGTTTACAGAATCTTTTCCGCTTTTAATTTTTGTACCTGTTTCGCGGTTATATGTGTAAACAACGTTACGCATTGAGTTAAGCTCTTTATCATTCGCGTATGTAACTTCCAGGGCATTTCCATTTGGTTTTAATTTATCTAATGCCTCAATAAGTGGTCTGAATTTAGAAGAGCTTTTTTTAGAAATCCGAATATCAGAACGTGAAACTTCTTTTATTTTCATAATTATTTGTATTTATTTTTTATGTTTACGAACATAATAAAAGTACAATTAAATCCTATAATCTTCAAGCTAAGTTATAACCTTGTATTATGGAACATGTACAGTATTTAGAATTTTTTGTATTACATGCTCTGGCGTTATATCCTCTGCTTCGGCTTCGTATGTTAAAATAACCCTGTGTCTTAGAACGTCCATAGCAATCGTCCTCACATCATCAGGAGTAACATAACCCCTATGCTCAAGATACGCTTGAGCTCTTGAAGCCAAATTAAGATTAATTGATGCACGTGGTGATGCACCAAAATTTATAAGATTTTCAAGTTCTTCTAATTGATATTTTGCAGGTTTCCTTGTGGCAAAAATTAAATCAATAATATATTTTTCCACTTTTTTATCCATATAAATATCATTAATCGTTTTTCTAGCATTCAGTATCTCTACTGGATTTGTGACATGTTTTAAATCTGTCCGACGTTGTGTTTTTGCCATTCGTCGCATTATTTCCAACTCTTCTTTTTCCGTTGGATATCCGATTTTAAGTTTTAGCATAAAGCGGTCAACCTGAGCTTCGGGCAGGGGATATGTACCTTCCTGTTCAACCGGGTTTTGTGTGGCCAATACCAAAAATGGATTATCAAGTTTAAAGGTCTCATCACCAATGGTTACCTGCTTTTCCTGCATGGCTTCCAAAAGCGCGCTTTGCACCTTAGCTGGCGAACGGTTTATCTCGTCAGCCAAAATGATATTGGCGAAAATAGGGCCCTTCTTAACAGTAAAATCACCAAGTTTTTGATTGTAAATAAGCGTACCCATTAAATCTGCCGGTAACAAATCAGGTGTAAATTGAATACGCTGAAATTTGGAGTCAATAACCTGAGCAAGGGATGAAACTGTCAGTGTTTTTGCAAGTCCGGGTACACCTTCAAGCAGTACATGCCCATCGGTTAGTAAACCAATCAGTAGTCTGTCGATCATATATTGTTGCCCGACAATCGCTTTTGACAGCTCATTGCGAATAGCTTCAATAAATTGACTGCTATCCTGTATCCGTTCGTTTAGTTCCTGTATATCAGAAGTAAATTCATTCATATTTATCTTATTATTAAGTCTTTTTTCTAAATAGTTGCTGAAAAAATGGTATTATTGCCACGTTTGAATTGGAACGTGAAATTAACACAAATATGATGGATTTAATAGAGTCTTTTTTACTGGGTGTGCTACAAGGCATAACTGAATTTCTACCGGTCAGCAGTTCGGGCCACCTGGTATTGGCTCAGGAGTTACTAAACCGGAATCTGGATCAGGGTATTACGTTTGAAATAGTTGTTCATTTTGGCTCACTTTTCAGTATTGCAATTTTTTTCAGAGAGCGAATTTATGAAATCATAAAAACCGTTTGGACCTATCTTCTACAACCCTCCGGATACATTAAAAACTGGAAAGAGCAATATAATGTTCGTTTCGTGTTTTATGTAATATTGAGCATGATTCCGGCTGGTTTAGTCGGTTTTTTACTGAAGGATTACATAGAAGCGGCTTTCTCTAATCCGGTATTAGTTTCGGCCATGCTACTGGTTACAGGTGCGATTTTATGGACAACCAAATATCAAACCGAATCCAATAAATTAGTAAATCCAGCCCGGGCATTTATAATGGGGATAGCACAGTCTTTTGCCATCATCCCGGGTATAAGCCGAGCCGGAACAACCATCACAACCGGTGTTTGGCTTGGTATGAAAAAAACCGAAGTAGCTGATTTTTCTTTTCTGATGCTACTACCTGTTCTCGTAGGCGCGATGATTTTAGAACTTAAGGATATGTTTGAAATGGGATTTGCGCATCAGCCGGTTGCCGACCTTACCGTGGCCTTTTTTGCTTCATTTCTATCAGGGTTAATCGCTCTGAAATATTTGATAAAATTATTCAAAGGGAGAAGTTTGCATTACTTTTCGTTTTATTGTTGGGCGGTAGGCTTGTTGGGGCTTTTCTATTTTGGATTCATTCTAAGTTAAAATTAGCCAATTAATTGTTGAAGCCTGAATGAATTTTGGGTACATTTGGTCTTGTTAAATTTCCGATAAAAATATTTCATGGAAACTTTCTTTTTTGTTTTTATTTCTACATTAGCAGTTAGTACGGCTGCGGCAATGGTTTATAGTAAGAACACGGTAAACAGCGCGCTGTTTCTGGTTATACACATGCTTTCAGTAGCAGGATTTTATCTACTGCTGCAAGCTCAGTTTCTTGCTGTAATTCAAATATTGGTGTATGCGGGTGCTATAATGGTACTGTTTCTGTTTGTAATTATGGTCCTGAACTTAGGGAATGACTCTGATATTGAATCAAAAGTTAATATTAAAGAGATTGTTGCTTTTGTTTTTGGTGCAATTGTTCTGGCTCAACTTCTTTATATAGCCGGCGGATACACAGGTGTTTTACCTGAATTGTCATCCGAAGCAGCAGTTGCTGTTGGTACAGTTGAAGCAATCGGCGATGAACTTTTTACTACTTTCTTATTGCCCTTTGAAGTTACGGCAATTCTTTTAACAGCAGCGGTGGTTGGAGCTATGCTGCTTGCTCAAAAAACATCAAACGTGGAAGACTGATGATTGAATTAGAATGGTATCTTGGTGTAAGCGCACTTTTATTTACTATAGGTGTAATAGGCGTTCTCACCAGAAAAAACGCAATTGTAATTTTTATGTGTGTTGAGCTAATGCTCAGTGCTGTAAATATCAGCTTGGTAGCTTTCAGTAGTCACATGGGGGATGTACACGGGATGATTCTTGTGTTTTTTGTATTATGTGTAGCCGCTGCAGAAGCTTGCGTGGGGTTGGCAATTGTGATAGCTATTTTTAGAAACAATATTACAGCCGATATTTCCAAAATTAACCTTCTTCGGTGGTAATTCTGAATTAGTATGAATCGTAAACTGATAAGTAAAACGAATAGTTAATGAATCCAATGGCTGAATATGTGTGGCTTGTAGTAGCAATTCCTTTGATAGGTTTCCTTATTAATGGAATCATGGGATTGAGCTTTGAAGCCTATCGAAAACAAAAAAGCCTCATTGGCTGGCTTGCAACTTTGTCTGTTTTCATCCCATTCCTGATTGTATTGCAGATATTTATGGGAATGGATTCAGATAGCGATGCAACTGTAGTAAGTTTATTTACATGGATTGAAGCAGGTACTTTCTCATCCGAAATCGCCTACAGGGTTGATCAGTTATCCATAATTATGGGGTTGGTAGTCACAGGTGTGGGTGCACTCATTCATTTGTACTCTATGGGGTATATGAAAGATGACGAAGGCTACTGGAAATTCTTTACTTATCTGAACCTGTTTATTTTTGCCATGGTAAACCTGGTTCTGGCAAATAATATGATACTACTTTTCCTCGGATGGGAAGGTGTGGGAGTTTGTTCTTATTTGCTGATCGGTTTTTGGTATGGAGATATGGCCAAATCGGATGCGGCAAAAAAAGCGTTTGTTTACAACAGAGTTGGTGACTTTGCCTTCCTGATAGCCATGTTTTTGGTGTTTCGTACGGTTGGAAGCCTTGAATTTGATGTCATATTCAATAACCTTGATGCCTTCCCAAGCGATATTACCTTTTGGGTGGCTTTTCTGATGTTCATTGGTGCTACCGGAAAAAGCGCTCAGATTCCATTATTTGTTTGGCTGCCGGATGCTATGGCCGGACCAACACCGGTTTCAGCGTTGATTCATGCCGCTACTATGGTAACTTCCGGAATCTATCTCATTTCCCGCTTTTCATCTATGTATGTGCTTACTCCGGAGGCCATGCTGATTGTTGCTGTTATAGGAGGCTTAACAGCCATTGTTGCCGCTACTATTGCGCTTACTCAAACCGATATTAAACGAGTTCTTGCATATTCAACAGTTTCTCAACTTGGATTTATGTTCCTCGCTCTTGGTTCAGGTGGCTTCATTGCAGCCATGTTCCATGTAGTTACACACGCGTTTTTCAAAGCTTGCTTATTCCTTGGTTCAGGTTCCGTAATTCATGCCATGCATCATGTAGAACACGAGTTGGAGCACCACGGGAAACACGTTCATTTCGATCCGCAGGATATGCGTTTCATGGGTGGTTTGAGAAAGTATATGCCATCCACTTATTGGACGTTCCTAATCTCAACATTTGCTATTGCAGGTATTCCTGTATTTTCAGGCTTTTTCTCAAAGGATGAAATTTTAGCCTTTGTCTTTAATGCCGGCATGGGTCAATACGGGTATATCTATATAGGACTTTGGGCGCTTGCCACGCTTACGGCTTTCATTACAGCATTCTATATGTTTCGCCTTACACTTACTACATTCCACGGAACATTCAAGCTACCTCAAAAATTTAAAGAAGCTGCCGGTGCGGAAAAATATCTGCATGAAAGTCCGTCCAATATGACTATTCCATTATGGATACTTGCCGGATTAGCCCTGCTTGGTGGTTTTATGGGTGTACCTGATTTCTTCGTAACCTCTTTTGGTATTGATGCCCACATAAATTGGTTACATGGTTGGTTGGGTAGTGTTACGTCAGATTTACCTCTTGTTTTATCTTATCCTGTTAAATGGGCACTCGTAGCGCTGGCTATAATTGTAGCAGTAGGCGCTACTATGCTGGCCTATCGAAAATATGATAATGATAAGGGCGAAGCAACCGATGCAGCCATTCAAGCACGATTTGGATCTTTTTATCAATTATGGTCTGATAAATACAACTTTGATGAAGCCTACGAAAAAGTAATTATCAATCCTGTTGTCCGATTTTCAGATAAAGTTCTTGCCGTTTTCGATATAAAGGTAATTGATGGAATAGTCAATGCTGTTGGAGGAATCGTCCGTTTCTTTGGCAGCCTGCTTCGCTTTTTACAAACTGGGGTTGTTCAAACCTACGCCATTATTTTCGTTTTCGGAGTTATTCTGATTCTCAGCCTTTTAATTTTTTAAGCCAATACTGTTATAGTTGATGGAAAATTTATTAAACATCACCATTTATTTACCGCTTCTGGGTCTTCTGGCAATTCTTTTTGTCAAAAGTGATGAAGCTGTTAAGTGGATCGCCCTAATTGCAACATCCGTTACGTTCGCGGTTTCACTTCCGCTCATCTTTAATTTTGATGTGGCTAATTCTCATTTGGCTCAGTACGTAACTGAATCGGGTCAACTCTTACCGGGCTTTGATATCAAGTATATCGTAGGATTAGATGGATTGAGCTTACTGCTCTTTATGCTCACAACCTTTTTTGGCCCCATTGTTGTGCTATCGGCATGGACATCCGTCAAGAAATATGTTGCCGGCTTTTATTCCATGTTACTGATACTGCAAACAGGTTCACTTGGTGTTTTCGCTTCACTTGACCTCGTGGTTTTTTATATCTTTTTTGAGTTAACGCTCATCCCGATGTATTTCATGATTGGAATTTGGGGAGGTGCAGGACGTATTGCCGCGACCATCAAGTTCTTCCTCTATACATTGGTTGGATCTCTGATAATGCTTGTAGCACTTGTATATGTTGGTTTCCATGCCGGTGATGCAATCAATAACGGAGTTTTTCTATCCGATTGGAGAGTTCTTTCCGGAATTGATTACCAAATCGGATTAGTAGAGCAAACATATCTTTTCCTGGCATTTGCCTTAGCTTTCTGCATTAAAGTGCCGTTATTTCCATTTCACACTTGGTTACCTTACGCACATACTGAAGCTCCTACAGCCGGTTCTGTAATATTGGCGGCTATTATGCTTAAAATGGGAACCTATGGATTGATTCGTTTTTGTCTGCCACTATTTCCCAACGCCATGCTTGAATTCGCCCCCTGGATTGGGTTGCTTGCTGTTATAGGAATTATTTACGGAGCACTTGTTGCCATGGTTCAAAAAGATGTGAAGAAACTGGTGGCGTATTCATCTGTTAGTCACCTCGGTTTTGTAGTACTTGGTTTGTTTGCCATGAATGCTATTGGTGTGCAAGGTGCTATTATTCAAATGATTAATCATGGACTTTCAACAGGAGCGTTATTCCTTATTGTGGGTATGATTTATGACAGACGTCACACACGCCTTATCTCAGATTTTGGTGGATTATCTGGCATAATTCCTGTTTTCGCTGTTTTCTTTATGATTGCAACTTTTTCATCAATCGGATTACCCGGCCTGAACGGATTTGTTGGTGAATTTCTGATTCTGATGGGAGCCTTCAATTCAGAAGCACTCAATAGTATATGGTTTGCTGTACTTGGAACAACCGGTGTTATACTTGCGGCGGTTTATATGTTGTGGATGTTCCAGCGGGTGATGTTTGGCCCGGTTACTCATGAAGAAAACAAAGGTCTAAAAGATTTGAATGCAAGAGAAATTGGATTGCTAATTCCGGTAATGATATTCATCGTTTGGATAGGGATTCGCCCCACACACTTTACACAGTATTCAGAACATCAGGTTACGGTGTTACTTGATGAAGCTGCTCAGAAACGGCAACTTGTACTTCAGTCAACCGATGGAACAGAATTGCCAAATTGGGCGGCGAAAATGTATGAAATAACACCTTTGGTAGTAGAAAATAAGGAGACACAGGAATGAGTACCCAACCGCTTGCAGAAAAAGAAATTTCATCACAACTTAATCAACTTGAGGGGTGGAGCTATTCAGATAATGCTTTGAAGGCTTCTTATTCTTTTACGGATTTTAAAAAAGCGCTGGCCTTTATGATTTCAGTTGGGTTTGAAGCGGAAGATTTGGGTCACCATCCGGAATGGAAGAATGTATATAACAGTGTGGAAATATCACTTTCTACACACGACGCCGGCAATAAAGTAACAAGTAAAGATATAGAGCTGGCCAAACGTATTGTAAAACTGGCAAAAGATTGACTTAATGGAAATATTAAACGATTTATTGAACTTTTTGCCCGCTGCTATCATAGCCGTAGGTGGACTTGTAGTTATGATGCAGGATGGCTATAAGGTTAAGTCTCAATCCATATATTTGACGGCTATGCTGTTTCTTGGGCTGGCTCTTGTAGTAGCCACTTTCGATTTGCTGACAGCAGAGAGAACTGAGATATTTAGTGGGATGGCTTTAGCTGGCGGAACTGCGGCCTATGGAACTTTTATAGTAGTTTTTGGTGCTTTTTTCACCGTTATTCTCACACATGATTATCTGATAGGAGTGAAGCACAACTTTCCTCCTGTATATGCCATATTGATGTTTTGTACGGTTGGTATGCTTACTCTTGCAACTGCCAATGATCTGGTAACCGTATTTGTTGGTTTGGAAACCATGTCAATTTGTTTGTATGCTCTTGCTGGCATCATCAGAGATAAACGCCTCGGTGTGGAATCAGCGCTTAAATATTTTGTGCTTGGCGCTTTTTCTACCGCTTTTTTCTTATATGGCATCACATTGCTTTATGGCGCAACTGGCTCCACTCGTTTGGCTGAAATTGGCGCTTATACCGATGGCGGATTGATTTATTGGGGAGGCGTTTCACTTTTAATGGTAGCTTTTTTCTTTAAAGTATCAGCGGTTCCTTTTCACATGTGGACTCCAGATGTTTACACGGGTTCACCAACAACCATTACGGCTTTTATGGCCACTGCTGCCAAGACGGCAACCTTCATCGCTTTGATTTTGATTCTGGAAAGAGCACTGCCTTTTGCAGCCGAAAAATTAGTCGGTGTTTTTAGTATTGTAGCAATTATGACGATGGTTCTTGGAAACGCGGTTGCTATGGTACAGGATAATATCAAGCGTATGCTTGCTTATTCAAGTATAGCACATGTGGGTTATCTTTTTGTTGGCCTCGCAGCCGGTACCGTTGAAGCTTATAGTGCTGTACTTTTCTATTTACTCGCTTATACGTTTATGAATACCGGAGCATTCGGAGTCATAGCCTACTATGAAAAAAACCATAATGTTCATTTTAATAACATCGAGAGTTATGCAGGGCTTGGATACAAACAACCTCTAATGGCCATACTGCTCTCCATATTTTTATTTTCTTTGGCCGGAATACCCATATCAGCCGGTTTTAATGCAAAATTGTTTGTTTTTGCCGCTGCTGTGGATGCAGGACTAATTGGGTTAGTAATTGTTGGTGTGTTGGCGAGTGCTGCAAGCGCCTATTATTACCTACGCGTAATGGTTTACATGTATATGCGCGAACCAAGTGAGGAGGTCAGTTTGGTTAAACCTGAATTGGTTTATGCCGTTTCCCTCGTGGTGCTTGCCGGATTAACACTCTATTTTGGGGTAATGGTAAGTGACGTTATGGGCATGTTAAACAGCTTATTTAATACAGAAAGTGTTACCGCCCTGATGTAGAACGGTAACACTTTTTTCGTTTTTTTCTATTTTATCCTTCTTTGCTACTACCAGCCTTCTCCATTAGCAAAGCTATTTGATATTCAACACGCTTTATCTCCCTGATAACAGAATTTCTGGACATCTGAAGCCAGTGCCAAATTTTTATCATGGAAACAAATAGAAAAGATAGAAACATGATTCCTCCATAATACATCATCAGTTCTACACTTTCTGCGGTGAAAAAGTAGTAACCGGCATAAAATGTGATTACGGCGACCACTACGCTTACAATGGTCATAATAAGTGTAATGAAGCCCAGCTTGCCTCTGTATAGTTCAAAGATGGATTCGAATAATCCCTGTTCTTCGAGTTGATCATAAAAGGCTGCTTCATCTTTCGATAGAGATTCTGCAATTAATTGGTCTATATTTTTTTCAGGTGTAATCATAATAGTTGAATTATGGGTTAATGATTTTTTTTAATGATTCTCTCGCAGTAAACAAGCGCGATTTTACCGTGCCTTTCGGAATTTGGAGTATCTTTGATATTTCCCTCAAATTATTATTTTCCAAATAGAACAAGGTTAGAATAATTCGTTGTGTTTGCGGTAGTTTTACTATACCACGATGGATCGCATCTAACCGTGATTCTTTCAAATCAGTGTCTTCTGAATCCTGACTAACAGGCATGGATTCGATTTGAGCTTTTTTTCTTCGTTCTGATTGCTGTTTTCTAATCCAATCAATACAATTTCGCCGGATAATAGTATAAGCAATGGCTTCGAAACGGATTTTCAAATCAGCACGCTCCAGAAAGCGAATTATATCAATCCAGCAATCTTGTGAAATATCATCGAGATACTCTTTGCTATTGGTGTGATACATTACCAACCGTTGTAATGTTGGATGATACAGACGTATCAGAGCCGGTAAAGCAGACGGTTCACCCTGATAATACTTGGTTACCAGTAGATCAATTTTTATATGATTTGATTTTTTAAACATACTTGTATAAATAGTCGGAGTTGTAACGGAAAGGTTCAACACTTTTTCAATATTACAGAAAAATTAGAACATTGATAATCATACATATTTATCTTATCTTTGGAATCTGCCTGCCGATGGAAAGTCCATCGGCTGTTTTTTTATAGACACCCGAAGGTAATTATGAAGACAAATTTTTATGAACATACTCTAATCGTGAACGCTGTTCTCGAAGAAGAGGATGTAAAGGCCACCGTTCAGAAACACCTCGATTTTCTGAAAGCCAATGGTGCCGAAATGGATGAGGTTAGTGAGTGGGGCATTCAACGCCTGGCTTACGATATTGACGGAAAGCGTAGTGGATACTATGTGAATATGTATTTTGATGCTCCTTCTGATTTGATTGTCAAATTTGAACGTCAGCTTCAGATTGATGATAATGTTATGCGTTATCTTACCATCAAATACGACAACAAGATGAAACGCCACCTTGAACTTCAACGAAAAAATCAAGTTCCTGAAGTGTTTCCTGAAATACCGGTTGAAGGCGAAGAGTTAGAAGACTAATCCGGTTTACATCAATCATATTCAAACATAGATATCTATTATGTTAAAAAATCCACAACACCCTAAAAAAGGGAACCTGCGCACTAAAGAGTGCAAATTCACTAAAGCAGGTATTGAATACATCGATTATAAAGATGTGAAATTATTGAACCGTTTTACCAATGATCAGGGAAAAATACTTCCCCGACGCGTTACCGGTACAAGCGCCAAATTTCAACGTCAGCTTACCCGTGCCATTAAACGCGCGCGCCACGTAGCTTTGTTGTCATTTGTATCTGAAAATTTACGTTAACCCAAACCGATAGAGACTTATGAAAATCGTTCTTAAAGAAGATGTAGAAAAATTAGGTGAAGCCGGTGAAGTGGTTACGGTAAAAGACGGATTTGGCCGGAATTACCTGATTCCAACAGGTAAGGCTATCATGGCGACACCCGGTGCTATTCGCGCCATTGAAGAAGAAGCGCGTCAGCGTTCTCGCAAAGTTGAAGCTACCATCCAAAATGCGCAACAACTTGCTTCACAGCTTGAGGGAACATCCATTACCGTTTCCATGACAGCAGGTGAAGATGGAAAAATATTTGGAACTGTTACCACACAGCAACTTACCGATGCCTTAAATGAAAAAGGTTTCGATATTGATCGCAAAAAAGTTTCCATCGATGAAGATGTTAAAACTCTTGGAGAATACACCGCTTCTATCGATGTATTTAAAGATATAAAAGCAACACTCAAATTTTGGGTTGTTAAAGCTGACTAAGAGATAGTGAAACTATCCCTGTTTAATCAGGTTCTAATTAGGGGTATTGGCTTGGCTGATACCCCTTTTTTGTTTTTAAAATAGTTGAACAATATCGGGTATATAGCTCCCGTAAAATTTCCTATTTTTATTTGAATTGAATAAAACCCGGATTCTCATCAATCTATAGCTTTGTACGCTACACCGCTGAAGAGTTCATATACATATACTAATTGGCCTTTAATTACAGGTTTATTTTTAATTGTATGTTTATGTGTTGCCAATCCCCTTTCAGCACAACAAGTTATCCCTGTACAGAAAACAAAATGGATTTCTCAGGCCGATTCTTCCGTATTCCTGGATTATTGGATTGTCAACAATTCCCTTCAGGTATATCTCGAAGAAAACAATGAGGAAATTTCGCAACAGGGTAACTGGAAATTGGTTACAAGAACCGGTTGGTGGCACAATCTATCGGATGAATGGATGAATGATGCTGATTCCGTACAGGTTCGGTTTTCATATAAACGCCACCCATTTACTATTCGTCCTGTATATTTCATTCGTGAAGCTGAACAATACACCCAATCGGTTAGTGATTCACTGTTGCAGGAAAATGATCAGATCATAAGAAGAAGAGCAACAAGAGAAGATATTTTTGGAAGCTCAAATTTACAAAGAAGCGGAAGCCTTACCAGAGGAATTACAGTTGGGAATAATCAGGATTTATCACTTCAAAGCGGACTCAGATTTGAACTTAGCGGTTTCATAACCGATGATATAGAAGTACTTGCCACCCTGACCGATCAAAGCACGCCCATTCAGCCGGATGGAAGCACTCAAAACCTTCGCGAGCTTGATAAGGTGTACATGCGATTGCGAAATTCTTTTGGAACTCTACAATTGGGTGATATTGATGTAGATTTGAGAAGTAGCGAATTTGCACAGATTGGCCGCCGGTTACAAGGTATTGACTTTGAAACAGATTTTGGTGAAGCCGGACGCTACAGCACTTCCGCTTCTGTTGTGAGAGGACGATTCAGAGTTCAGGAGTTTACGGGTAGGAACGGTGTTCAGGGGCCATACAGATTAAGTGGAGCCGAAGGAGAGCAGTTCATTATAGTATTGGCTGGAACAGAACGTGTTTATCTAAACGGAGTTCGGGTAAACAGAGGAGAAGAAAATGACTATGTAATTGATTACAGCCTTGGCGAAATTAATTTTACATCGAACAAAATGATAACCGATGTTTCACGAATTACAGTCGATTTTCAGTATGTAACACAAGAGTACAGCCGGACTTTAATCACAGCTGAGGGTGAAAACAGACTGCTGATGAACGGACGATTGCAGGTAGGGGCAACCATAATCAGAGAATCTGACAGTAAAGATTTGAACGCGGAATTTGGTTTGTCAGATGAAGAAATCGAAATTTTACGCCAAGCTGGTATTGACCCCGAATTGGCTACTATTTCCGGTGCGGAGATGGTGGGTTTTCAGGAAGATGCTGATTTTATTTTGTATGTGAAAAAGGATACTACATTTGCCGGACAGCAGGTTGAGATATTTGAGAACATACCGGGAGATACGAGAGGTGTTTGGAGGGTTAGGTTTAGCAGAGTGGGTGAAAATAACGGCTCTTATAAAAGGAAACGAACATCAGTTAATGGGATTGTTTATGAGTGGGTTGGCCCCGGAAATGGTGAATATGAACCATTCAGGAGGATACCTGCACCACAATCCCAGCAAATGGCCGCCATACGCGCCCGTTATCAGCTAGCTGACCATCTTCAAATATTTGGTGAATGGGCTGGAAGTGATTTCAACAGAAACCGTTTTAGTGCTATCGACAATGAGAATAACACCGATATGGGCTACCTCTCAGGAATTCGGCTTAATCCCACACAAACCATTCTTGGAAAGATCGATTTAGAAGTCCGCCACAGATTTACGGGTAGGAATTTCGCCTATTTTGACAGAACAAGAGAAGTAGAATTTGAACGTCGATGGAATGTATCTCGCGCGGAAAGTAACCGGGAGCAACTTACAGAAGGCGAACTTGGACTCGCATTTTCTGACTTCTCATCACTTCAGCTTCAATCAGGTTTGCTCGACAGAACAGATATAAAAAGCTACAGACAACAATTGCGAATTGGCAGCAATGAACCAGAATTGCCGCAAATTGATTACCAATTAGAATATATTAATAGCGCTCTAAAAACATCTGAAACCGAAAGTATTTGGTTCAGGCAGACGGGCGATACACGTTATTCTGTACCTTTATTGGGAACAACCATAACTCCTAATTTCAGATTAGAATCAGAAAAAAGGCGTCAACAATTCGCAGGTTCTGATTCTCTACAAAATGGTTCATTTTCATTTTATGATATCACTCCGGGAGTTTTGTTTCGATTGGGCTCAATCCTTGAAGCCGGTACAAGCATTTCCTATAGAAAAGACCGAAGAGCATTTGAAGGGCAGCTTCTTGATGAATCAGAATCAATCAGCAGAGAGTTTACAACAACGGTATCGCCTTCAGATTTTTTCAGAACAAAGAACAGTCTGATTTTACGTGACAAAATATTTTCTGACGTTTTTATACAAAACACACAAGCGGAAAATAATAAAAGCATTATCGTTCGGTCGGAAACGGATTACAGCAGCCGGTCAGAGTTCTTAGATTTTAATATTTTTTATGAAGGCGGAACCGAAAGCAGGCCACTCTTGCAGGAAACTTTTATAGAAGTTGGACCGGAAACAGGGAATTATGTGTGGATTGATGAAAACGATGATGGTGTTCAACAAATCGATGAGTTTTTCCCGGCTCAGACACCAAATGAAGGTACTTTTGTTTTACAATTTGTTCCCTCTGATGAACTCTTCCCTGTTGTGAGTGTTCGCACCCGTGCACGAATGCACATACAACCCGAAAAAGTCATGGGGGAAAATGACGATTGGTTCTCAGTAGTGCTATCAAATATAGAGCTGACTTCAAGTCTTGATATCCGTGAACAAAACCGTTCCGGTAATCTAACTGATATTCTGCTACTAAACATAGGAACATATCAGGATGCTGAGAACACCATTGACGGGCGCATATTCTGGCAGCAGGACATCCGACTTTTTCGCCCAAATCGAAATCTTGACGCAAGGTTTACCATAGATCGTGGAAAAGGTTTGCGCCGACGAGCCGTTGGATTAGATGAATCATTAATCGAAAATATACGGGCTGAAGGAAGTTACCGGTTTTTAAAAAGGTGGATTGCGACCGTTGAACTAAAAAGTGGAACCAATAATCTGATCAGTGAAGAATTGAGCTCCAGAAGTTTTCAAATTGAAAGTGTGGGTATCAAACCATCAATCCGATATGAATATAATCGCTCATTGCAAATTGGTACCGGTTTTAGCATAAACCGCAGAGAAGACACTCTTCCTGAATTACCAGCCAGGTTAAACAGTTATACAATTTTCACAGATGTGAATTGGTTCTACAGGAATAAAATACAGAGTTTTGCCCGAGTAGAGTACCGTTCAAATCAATTAAGAGGGGTAAGTAGCTCATTTGGAGCCTTTGAACTTACAGACGGAGCGGGACGTGGCAATACATGGTTGTGGTCGGTGCAGGCCACCTACAGAATAAATGAATATCTGCGCGCAAGCCTCAACTATGACGGCAGAACAATCACCGAAAGACCATCCATCCAAACCCTGCGATTTTCAATGAATGCTATATTCTGAAATTAGACCATGCATAATTAGTCGTTTTTTAATAACTTCCTCTTGCAAACAAAAAAATATGGGTGATAGAGAATAAATATTAAACACTCTTTGACATTTATAGAATAATCATCTATAATTTCGCATTCATTTTTTAATAGCTAAATACTCAACTAAGAAAAAAAATCGGAGTCTCGTATGATCTTCTCCTTTAGTGTAATTCTCATGCAAGCCACAGCAAATGAGGACGCTTTCAGTCAACTGGTTCGTTATTTTAACGAGGGTGGCTTTTTCATGTGGCCAGTATTAATTTGCGTAATTCTGGGCTTGGCAATCTTTCTTGAAAGATTAGTGACCCTTAACCGCGCTGATATTAATACCAGACAATTCATTCTCGATGTTAAAGAAGCCCTTACAAATGGCGGAATTCCCGCAGCTCAAGAACTTTGCGCCAGCACACGTGGTCCAGTAGCATCTGTATTCAATGCAGGCTTGCTCAGAGCAGACGAAGGCTTCGAAGCGGCTGAAAAAGCAATTGTATCTTACGGTTCAATTGAGATGAGCTTTCTTGAAAGAGGCCTTGTATGGTTATCTCTCTTTATCGCTCTTGCTCCACTTATCGGGTTTACCGGAACGGTAATTGGTATGGTTCAGGCATTCGATGCTATTGAAGCAGCGGGCGATATCTCTCCAAGTATTGTAGCCGGTGGTATTAAAACGGCTCTTTTGACTACACTTGCCGGTCTTATCGGTGCGATTATACTCCAGGTTGGTTATAATTATTGTGTCTCCAAAATTGACAGACTTGTCGTTGATATGGAAGAAAGCTCAATCGTTTTGATTGACTCAATTGCTATGATGGAAAAATCCAAGTAGTCAGCGCGAAACTGTTAGCTAGAACACTATAATTCTAAAGGAATTTAACATGGAAAATCTCGCAATTATTATTGCATTATCAATAGCCGGTGGTTTACTGGTTATTGGTAACATTGGTATTCTTATTTTTGGAACCAAAAATATTATCAATGGAAAGCATAAACCACAGCAAATCGCCTTCTTTTTTATTCCGGTTGTTGTTTTCGGAGTATCTTATCTGGTAACAGGTAATTTCCCGGTTGCAGCTATTCTATCATTAATTATAATGATTATACTGATGTTTATCGGAATATTATTAACAGGTTCAAAAAGTCTCATATCTAACTTTTAGAAAGGTTCACCATTATGCTTAAAAAGAAAAAGACGAGAGCAGGAGCAGAAGTACCTTCTTCTTCACTTGCTGATATTGCCTTTCTTTTGCTGGTGTTCTTTTTGGTTGTTACCACTATTGATATTGATACAGGAATTGGATTGGTTCTTCCTCCTCCACCTGATCCGGAACAACCACCACCGGAAGTTAGAGAGCGCAATATGCTCAAAATTCTGATGAACTCTCAAGGCCAAATCCTTATGAATGATGAAAGGGTTGCCGTTCGGGATGTTCAGGATAGAGTAATTAATTTTGTGATGAACCGTGGTGTTGATCCAAATTTATCCGAATCTCCTGATAAAGCAGTTGTTTCTATTAAAACGGACAGGCAAACGCTTTACGACTTTTATATAGAAATGCTTGATGAAGTCAGAGGATCGTACAGGGAAATGTGGAACGCTCAGGCTCGTGCCGAAGGCTACAGAGATTATGAACACTACCGGGAAGTACACGGTGACCCCAATGATGTCAGAAAAGGTATTCCTATGAATATCTCATTGGCAGAACCAGATCCGGGTAATTAATAACTAAGGACAATTATGGCACATTTTAAGAAAAAACAAGCCAGTACTAAAGAGGAAGTTCCAACAACTGCCATGCCGGATATTATATTTATCCTGTTGATTTTCTTCATGGTTGTAACAGTTCTTCGCGAAGTTGAGCTTCTCGTTCGTCAAGATCTTACCAATGCGGAGAATATTGAGCGAATTGAAGAAAAAAGACTGGTAAGTTATATTTATGTAGGACCAGAAATAATTGGAACCGGAGCCTATGGGGATACAAGAGTTCAAATTGATGACGCTCTTGTTGAAAAAAACGACTTCCGTTCTATCCAGAATGTAATGCGTGAACGCAGAACCGAAGAGCCCAGGCTAATTGTTTCGCTTCGTGTAGATAAAGAATCTGAGATGGGAATAGTCAGCGATATCACAGAGGAATTAAGGAAAGCTGATGCGTTGAGAATTAATTACTCAACCCGACGCACAGCCGGTACCGACGTTTCTATGTAAGGTTTGTTTATCTTGTTTATAAAAAGGCTGTACAGGTTCTGTGCAGCCTTTTTCATTTTAAACAGAAGTGCTCTATATTTTTGAAATCGAATAATTCAATTCTAAATGGAAAATCAACCTTTCACAAGTATCGATAAAATCGGGCGTTCCGGATTGATTAAAAAAATTTCGGAAAAATTTGACCGTCATGAGAATAACCTTGTTTTTGGTATAGGTGATGATGCCGCAGTCGTAAAACCATCAACTTCCGAACATGTTTTATTAACATCTGAAATTTTCACGGAAGGAGTTGATTTTGATCTTACATATACTCCGTTGCATCACCTCGGTTACAAACTTGTATCTCTCACGTTAAGTGATATTTATGCCATGAATGGAAGCCCGGAATATATGCTCATTAATTTGGGATTAACCAATAAATATTCTGTGGAAATGGTTGAGCTGTTTTATAAAGGGGTTAAATCTGCATGTGACGCTTATGGAATAAAGTATGCGGGTGGTGATATAGCGGCAACACATCATGCCATGTCGGTGTCTATTACTATATCAGGTGTATCGAATAACACGGTATATCGTTCGGGTGCGAAGCAAGGGGATGCAATTTGCGTTTCTGGTGATTTAGGTGCTGCTGCTTGTGGATTGATGATTTTAATCAGAGAGAAAAAGCATTGGGAAACTTCCGGAGATCAGGCACTATCACCCGAATTGGAACCGTATGAATATGTGGTCAGGCGTCAACTTGTTCCGGAGGCAAGAAAAGATTTAATTGAAGCCTTTAGCCAATATAAAACAGTACCCAGCTCAATGATTGACCTTACGCAAGGATTGAATAAAAATCTGTTGGAATTGACCGAAGCTTCAGGATTGGGAGCCTTGATTTATGAAGCGGCACTGCCCGTAAACCCCGAGACCAGATTTGCTGCAGATGAATTGGAAGAAGATATTGATAAATTTGTGCTTTTTGGTGGGGAAGAACCCGAATTGTTATTCACCCTACCGGAAAATACAATAGAAGCGTTTGCTAAAAATTTTAAGGATTTTGATGTGATTGGCAGAATGTTACCCAAAGAAAACGGAGTAAAAATGCAAACTGCCGAAGGTAGTTTGATGACGCTTCACGATTAAATATATTGCTCATCTTTAGAGCTCGTTTTTAATACGAAATCACGGTTTTCACAAAGTGGAATGAACAAAGATGATGTGATGTTTTCATATTATTATGAAACAGATTTTAACAGGTTAAATAACTATATTTGAAAGATTACAAATAATCGAATTCATGATACGTTTCCGTGTTGAAACAATCATTATACCTACCAATTATTAAACGTTTTAATGTCAGAAAAAGAACAAAAGGTGCCTAAGGGCGAAACTCCTCGCAACGGAGGTAAAGACAATCAAAAACCCAATATACCAAAATTTCCAATTTGGATTTATGTTGCTATTTTTGTTGGCCTGATTCTAATTCAAATCTTCGCTTTCTCACAAGATCCTGCATCTCGAATTGAATACAGTGAATTTTTAGACCAAGTTGAAAAAGGCTATATAGAAAAAGTAGTTATCATAAATGGTGTACAAATAGAAGGTGAATATAAACCGCAATTTGTAGAACAGGGAGTTGTTGGCAAACGGATTGAAGGCGAGAGCCAAAGATGGAATATGTCTGCCCAGGATAGTGGCAATCGCTTCACTACTACCATGATTGACGGCGACGAACTCCGTCCGCTTTTAGATGAGCATAATGTCAAATATGATGCAAAAGTTGAAGATAATTGGTTTGGTAGCCTCTTTATTTGGTTGATTCCTCTTGGGCTTATTGTCTTGTTCTGGCTTTTTATTTTTAAACGGATGAACCCCGGTCAGCAAGTTTTGAATATCGGTAAAAACAAAGCGGCCCTATATGACAAACAAAGTGAAAACAAAGTTACCTTTAAGGACGTTGCCGGACTTGAAGAAGCCAAGGAAGAAGTAGAAGAGGTCGTTGAATTTCTCAGAAATCCCGAGAAATTTTCTAACCTCGGTGGAAATATTCCAAAGGGCGTGTTGCTGGTTGGCCCTCCGGGTACCGGTAAAACACTTATGGCAAAAGCCACTGCCGGCGAAGCTGATGTCCCGTTTTTCAGTTTAAGCGGTTCTGATTTTGTAGAAATGTTCGTCGGAGTCGGTGCTGCACGTGTACGTGATTTATTTAAACAAGCAAAAGAGAAAGCACCTTGTATTATTTTCATAGATGAAATTGATGCGATTGGCCGAAGCAGGGGAAAAAGCGCTATGGCCGCTTCTAATGATGAACGTGAGAACACGCTGAACCAACTCTTATCTGAAATGGATGGTTTTAAAACGGAAAAAGGCGTAATCATCATGGCTGCCACAAACCGTCCTGATATTCTTGATTCTGCTTTATTGCGTCCCGGGCGGTTCGACCGACAAATTTTAATTGATAAACCTGATTTGGCCGGAAGAACGGCTGTGCTGAAAGTACATCTTAAAAAAATAAAAATTTCAGACGATATCGATGCTCAATTACTGGCCTCTCAAACGCCAGGATTTGCTGGTGCCGAATTAGCTAATATGTGTAATGAAGCCGCTTTACTCGCTGCACGTCGAGGCAAAAAATCCGTTGAAATGATCGATTTTCAGGACGCTATTGAACGGGTTGTTGCTGGTCTTGAAAAGAAAAATAAGATAATAAGCCCTAATGAGCGTAAAATAGTTGCCTATCACGAAGCCGGACACGCCATCGTTGGATGGTATTTGGAACATACGGACCCTGTGATGAAGGTAAGTATAGTACCCCGTGGTTTGGCCGCTTTGGGATATACACTTCAAACGCCTTTGGAAGATAGATTTCTGATGACCAAAGAGGAACTTAGTGATCGTATTTGCGCGCTACTCGGTGGACGTATCGCTGAAGAAATTGAATTCGGAAAAATCTCTACCGGCGCTCAGAATGATCTCGAGCGTATAACTAACATGGCTATGGCTATGGTCACAGTTTACGGTATGAGCGATAAGCTTGGTTACATCTCCTACTATGATTCCCAAAACCCTGATGGCGGGATGTTCGGATTCAATAAAAAATATTCCGATAAAACCGCTGATTTGATTGATAAAGAGATTCAATTAATCATCAACGATGCCAGAAAACGTACAAAGGAGTTGCTGATTAAGCATCGCAGTAAGTTAACGGAAATGGCCGAAACATTACTGAAAAAAGAAATTCTAAATTCTAAAGATTTAATTGAATTACTTGGTGAACGTCCTGGTGGGAATTATCCAATTCAAAAAGAAGATTTGAAAAAAATCACGGAAATTAAAAATGGTAAAGCCAAAAATGAAGGTGATTTTGTAAAGAACGAATCAGCTGAAGATGGTGCTGAGAAATCTGCAAAAACTGAAAAGAAAACAGTTAAAAAGAAATCACAAAAAGCTTCTGATAAACTTGCATCAAAAGATGAAAAGCAAGATGCAAAGTCAGAGAAATGACGCTCATTCACATCTTAGTAATCAACTATCAGGTGAAATTCAATTAAAATTACAGCAATTTGTTAAGTGCTAAGTATCATTAAAAATAATCAGATAAAGATTAATTTAAAAAATAGTGAATTGGTACTTGCATTACGCGTTAGAAAAACCATAATTTTAAACATGATCAAAAACAGAAAATATATGACCGACCGATGTATGCGCTGCTCATAAGCAGGGTTCGGTAGTCTGTATATTCTCTTTTTGAGCGAACTGAACCCTTTAACCTCACCGTTGAAGGGTTTTTTCGTTTGGTTCTTTTTTTAAAGAAAGTCTCTTATTGAGAAAGGCAGAGGGATCAGGCCCTGTGAAGCCTTAGCAACCGCCCCGGTAAAACGGGGGTCAGGTGCTAAATCCTGCCCCGGCATGGACCGTGGGAAAAATGAGAGAAGACACGCTTTTTATTTATAATTCCGGTTTACCGGTTTTCAATTCAATAAAGCCTCTTCCGATTTTTTCCCGGGAGAGGCTTTTTTTTTGAAATGAACCCGATCAATTTTTATAACAAATATCAAATAAATAAATAAATAAACAGGAAATGAAATCAACCTTTAGTGACTGGTATGAACGGAAAATGTATGCTACATCTGAGTTATCAGATGAGACAAATGACATTCAATCATTGCTTGGTAAGGTTAATAACATTGCAATTGTTGGTATTTCCAAAAATGAAACCAAAGACAGTCATTTTGTAGGAAGATATTTAAAAAATGCCGGTTATCGCATTTTTCCTGTTAATCCAACTGCGTCAGAAATACTGGGTGAGACCTGTTATCCAGATTTGCAAAGTATCCCGGAATCCATTGATGTAGTTGATATTTTTCGCCGGCCTGAAGATATCCCGGCAATTGTTGAGGAAGCTTTATCAATTCATCCTAAAGCTATTTGGCTTCAACTTGGCACTGGTGAACACCATGAGCTGAAATCGGAAGTAGAGCAAAAAGGTATAAAATTTATACAAAAGCGATGTATTAAAGCTGATCATCAATTCTTAATTAGATCTTAGATACACTCAAACGAAACATAAAAACACTAAATAACAAAATTATGAGTACTAACGGAAAACAACGTAATTTCAAATTCGAAACCCTTCAGCTACATGCTGGTCAGGAGCCTGATCCGGCAACCAATTCAAGGGCAGTTCCCATCTATCAAACAACTTCGTATGTGTTTGATGATACTGAACATGCTGCCACTCTATTCGCGCTAAAAGATTTTGGGAATATCTATACCCGAATCATGAATCCAACAACAGATGTATTTGAAAAGCGCATTGCTGCTCTCGAAGGTGGAGTCGCCGCAGTTGCTACTTCTTCCGGACAAGCTGCACAATTTCTGGCAATTACAACCATTGCACAAGCCGGAGATAACATCATTTCAACCAGTAACTTATATGGTGGAACGTACAATCAGTTTAAGGTTTCCCTGCCACGCCTTGGCATAAACGTAAAATTTGTGAGTGATGACAATCCCGAAGCTTTTGAAGCATTAATTGATGAAGATACAAAAGCCATTTATGTGGAAAGTCTGGGCAATCCGCGAAACAATATTCCTGATTTTGAAGGCTTAAGTGCTGTTGCCAAACGTAATGGTATTCCACTGATTGTTGATAACACATTCGGAGCCGGCGGAGCTATTGCTCGCCCTATTAAGCATGGTGCTGACATTGTTGTAGAATCAGCAACCAAATGGATTGGCGGCCACGGAACATCCGTAGGTGGTGTTCTTGTAGATGCCGGTACATTTAACTGGGGTAATGGAAAATTCCCGCTTTTCACTGAACCTTCACCGGGTTATCATGGTTTGAAATTCTGGGATGTATTTGGAAGTGACGGTCCATTTGGGAATATTGCTTTTGCTATTCGTGCACGAGTTGAAGGTCTGCGCGATTTTGGCAGTTCTCAATCACCTTTTAACAGTTTTCTTTTGCTTCAGGGATTGGAAACATTATCACTCAGAGTGGAGCGTCACACAGAAAATGCGCTCAAACTGGCTGAATGGCTCAAAAATCACGATGCCGTAGAATGGGTGAATTATGCCGGATTAGAAGACCATCCGTATCATGAATTGGCAAAGAAATATTTGGAGCCGGGTAAATTCGGAGCCGTACTTTCTTTTGGTGTAAAAGGTGGATTTGAAGCCGCGCGAAAATTCATTGAGAATGTACACCTCTCAAGCCACCTTGCCAATGTGGGTGATGCCAAAACATTGGTGATTCATCCTGCCTCAACAACTCATCAGCAGTTATCTGACGCAGAACAATTATCGTCCGGTGTGAAAGCTGATTTAATCCGCGTATCGGTTGGAATTGAACACATTGATGATATAATTGAGGATTTTGAAGTTGCTTTCAGTCAAATCAAGGTAACAGCCTCAGTCTGATAAAAACTATGAAAAACGGTCAAAACGCTGTTTAGATTAAAATCCGGTACTTTAATTGGTACCGGATTTCAAATCCAAACACTTATTGGCTTGCATTTATTAAATTTCAATAGATAAAAAATAAAAAAATGAGTGCTACACTGATCGAAAAATACACGCAAGAAAATGAAAAACTCCTGGATGCGCTACTGAACCTTGTTGATACTGTTCAGAAAAACCCGGAGAAATCAAAACTGACTTTTTCTGCAACCTCAAGATTGACTCAGGGATTCAAGGCCGAAGTTGAATCACGTAACTTCCGATTTGTTTCTGATGAGCCTGAAAGTCTCGGTGGATCAGATGAAGGGCCAAATCCGGTAGAGTATGTTTTGGGAGCCCTCGCAGCTTGCCAGGAAATAGTTGTAAAAGCACACGCTACGGTACTGGGTGTTAATATTTCAGAAGTAAGAGTTGATGTAGAAGGAGAATTGGATGTAAACGGGCTTCTGAACTTGGGTGATGTTCGCGCTGGTTTTTCGAATATCACTTTTCATACCAGCATTAAAACGGATGAAAATGATCCGGAAAAATTAGAAAAAATCAAGCAATTAACCCTGAATAACTGCCCAGTGCTTGATATTATAAAAAATCCTGTTCCTATCTCGGGAGAGGTAGAGTTCATTCATTATTAATCTTTACAGTCAATCATGAATTACTGTTGTAAACAAACTAAACCTAAATAAATGCCATTTACCAGCCGGTTTGCAAGTGCTTTCCGGCTGGTAACTGTTTGTACAAATTATGAACTCAGTCATAACGCAAAAAAAACTTGATCAGCCTTTTGTAACGGAATCAGGTTTTCTATTTGAAAATCCAGATGTTTCTTTCAAGACATGGGGCACTCTGAATGCACGTCGGGATAATGTGATTTTAATTTGTCATGCACTTACCGGTAACCCCGATGCGGACGACTGGTTCAAAGGTCTTTTTGTAAAAGACGGGCTTTGTGATGCGGAAAAGTATTTTATTCTTTGTATCAACGTGCCTGGTAGTTGTTATGGTTCAATCGGCCCCGTTAGCATTAACCCGAAAACAGGGAAGCCTTGGCGATCCGACTTCCCGATATTGACAATTCGGGATATGGTTCGGTTTCAACAATTGGTGCTCAATGAGTTAGGAATAAGAGGCATTGAAATAGTTATTGGTGGCTCAATGGGCGGAATGCAGGCGCTGGAGTTCGCTATTATGGATGATAAAGTGAAATCAGCCGCTGTTTTGGCAGCTGGAGCACGACACGAAGCCTGGGCGATTGCTATAAGTGAAGCACAGCGACAAGCCATTTATGCTGATGCTAACTGGAAAGATGGGGCATACTCAGATGATGCGCAACCAGTTAAGGGAATTTCAGCGGCACGTATGATGGCCATGATAACGTATCGTTCACAACCACAGTACAATCAGCGGTTTGAACGTGAAACCCGGGGTGACGGACTCTTTCAGGTTGCCTCATACCTGCAATATCAGGGCGAGAAACTCGCAAAACGATTTGACGCACTATCGTATGTTCGTCTTACACAAAGCATGGATAAACATGATGTTGGACGTGGAAGAGGTGGCCTCAAAAAAGCACTTGTTTTATGCCGGAAACCGGTGTTGGTTGTGGGCATAGATTCTGATTTGCTTTATCCGGTAAACGAACAGCGGGAATTGGCTTCAATGCTTCCAAACGGTAAATATGCTGAAATCAGATCTCCTTATGGGCATGACGCTTTTTTAATTGAATTTGAGGCTCTTAATAAAATTATCCATGATTTTTTAGATAAAAATGTGTATAGAGAATATTCAGTTAACAGTAAATCCAAAACGAATACATCATAAAATAAAGACACTAATATATTTTTTTCTCAAAATATTGTTCAATAAAAAATATTAACCTTTATTATATTATTTACCGAATACTCATCATATAATGACTCAACGTATTACTTTAAACGGATCAGTTCACAAAGATTTATCTAAAATTGTTAAAGCTGTTTCAACCATCCGGTCAATTAGTCCAGATTCTCAGGTTTCTGTATTAATTGAATCAGAGGATAAAAACGGAAATCAGCAGCTCTCCCCGAAAAACAATCCTTCAGAATCAATTCAGGCTGATACTTCACAAAACCGAACCTCAACTTCTAATTCTCAAACTCCAAATCTGTTTATTGCCGGTACCGGAACAGTTGGGGGAGAATTGCTTCGTCAGCTATATGAATTACGAAAACCTGATTTCAAGCCACTGATTGCAGGTATTTGTAATAGTAAAAAAGTGCTTTGGAATTACAGCGGATTAACAGAAGTAGAGGCGCAATTTCTCAACACCCATTCTGAAGCAAGTGAAACGGACTGGGTTTCTATTATAGATGAACTAATCGAGCGAAAAAACACTCAGACTATTTTTATAGATGCAACGGGCAGCAAACAGGTTTCAGAGCAATATGAACGATTATTAGAATCAGGAATTCATGTAGTCACTCCCAGTAAACTGGCAAATACGGAATCTCAGAAAAGGTTTGATTACTTATCTGAATTCGAAAAAAAAGGTGTTTATTTCAGGTATGAAGCCACAGCCGGTGCCGGTTTACCCGTCATACAAACGATAAAAAACCTGGTTAAAACCGGTGACAGCATCACAAAAATAAGTGGAGTAATATCCGGAACAATGACCTATATATTTGATGCGCTGGAAAATGGTATAGCGTTTAGTCAGGCTGTAAAAGCTGCCGCGTTGAAAGGATATGCTGAACCTGATCCGCGGGATGATCTCTCTGGTGAAGATGTGGCTCGAAAGTTTATGATTCTGGCAAGAGTTGCAGGTTATACTGTAGAACGCACCGATTTTGAGACGGAAAATCAAACGCCTGATCTGTTAAGAGAAGTTGACCTATCAACCTTTTTTGAGCAGTTGCCAGCCTTTGATGACCTTTGGAGAAAGCGCATAGCTGATGCAAAAAGCAAAGGAAACGTTTTGCGCTATGTTGGAGAGGTAAATGAAGGAAGAATTGCCATTGGTGTTCGTTCGGTTCCAAAGTCATCACCCCTCGGAACTCTCAGAGGAACTGATAATCAGATATCTATTTTTTCATCCTACTACAGTCAATCACCCATTATTATTCAGGGGCCGGGAGCCGGTAAAGAAGTGACCGCTCAGGCACTTTTAAATGATATACGACAGATTTGTTATCTGATACAAAAAAACTAAAACATAGTATAAACTATTGCAGGGTCAGGTCTTTAAATACCTGGCACGGCTTTTCGGAAAAAATACAATTGACATTATACTTTTAACGATCCAATTATTCGGACGGGGAAAAATAATTGAAATCCTGGAAATGAAACGAGTGGTATGTTCGTTAAATCAATATACAAAAACTCACATACCTGGTGGATAAAAATGGCAACTTTTGCAATCATTGAATTTGGAATCATAATTATCGGATTGGCACTAAGCTGGGGACACGTGCGGTGGCTTCGGAACCGTCGGCAAAAGAAAAGTGAAATAGATGAGATAAACGAACGGTTCAATTCAATATGGGATGGAACAGATGAGCAAGAGTTATATGCCTGGTATTTAGTAAAGAATGAAGTAAATTTCGGTACAAAAAAGCCAAAAGAAGACATAATTGAATATATTGACGGGCGCATTAACAGGCTGAATACTATTCCTATCAAAAGCAGGACATTTGTGAACGAGTACGGGGAACTAATCGGAGCTATAGAGGAAGAAAGAGGTTTTTAGCTCGGTAAAAAGTCAACTATTTTGAGACATTTAACCTGATGACATTAGATGCTGATTTTATAGTAAATGCTCAATTAAAATTCAGAAGCTCTCTGTGAAAATTCTTCGGAAATGGATAAAGAAGGTATTCCCTGTTATGGCTCTATTCCTTGTAGCAGGTTTAATTCTGACAAGGGTGTTTTCACCATCCGGACAACTACCAACTCCTGAAGCTACCATCCACATATCAGAAGCTGAAGCCTATGTTGGTAAAGTGATGGAGGTGTGTGGTGAAGTAAAATCCGCACGTTTTATACCTGATATTGGTGGACAGCCAACGTTTTTAAATTTCGGCAAGTCACATCCGAACCAAATATTTACGGTTGTAATTTGGGATGATGACCGCATTAAATGGCAACAACTACCTGAATTGGCATATATAGATCAGGAAATATGTGTAACAGGCCGAATTGAAATTCACAGAGATGTACCGCAAATAGTTATTCAATCACCGGAGCAAGTTAAGTCTGGGAATTGAAGGTTGAAAAATGAGGTTGAAAATTTGTCTGCTTCGAGTTAGTGGTTTCAATGATGGATAATACGTGATTTGCAAATTGTGTGTTTTCAAAAACATAAAATCACCCATCTCCATATTTCTGAATCCCGTCTTTCCATTCTATTTGCAGCGGTTTACCGGATTTGAATTCAGATTTGCGTTTTATCCACGTACCGGATTGTAGAATTCTGCTGAAGCCGCGCTCTAACGGTTCGTTTGGATTTTGGAGTGTAAGGCGATTGTGTAATTGCTCATGTTTACGTTGGAATTTCAGAAAAAGCAGCTCCATCTGAGACGTTGATTTCCTGATGAGCATATCCGTTTTTTGTGTCTGCATCTGTAACGTATTGTGCATCAATGAAGTCAATCGTGATTCTGAATAGGATACTCTTGAACGATAGCTGTTTACTTTTTCCAATACGGCATGAAGGGCATAGGTTCGAGCCATTGACTGAACACGGTCTTTTGAACGATCCAACCGGTTTTGCATGCGCCTTTCTAACATCGTGGAAAGGTCATCAACCTGATATCTAAGTTCATTGATATCCGGCGTGAGAAGTGAGATGGCTTGTGTTGGCGTTGCTGCTCGTATATCTGCAACAAAATCAGAAATGGAAAAATCCGTTTCATGTCCTACAGCGCTGATAACGGGAATAGGACACGCATGAATGGCTCTCGCAACAATCTCTTCATTAAATGGCCATAAATCTTCAAGTGAACCGCCCCCGCGCCCGATAATGAGTACATCCACATCATACATTTTTGAAAAAAACTCAATTCCACGGGTTATTTCAGAAGCGGCAATGGCCCCTTGCACACTAGCATGATACACTTGTAAAGTTAGCATGGGGTAGCGTTGTCGCAGAGTTGAAATCATATCCTGTAAAGCAGCACCGGTTGCAGAAGTTACCACTCCGACTTTCTTTGGAAAAGCCGGTAGTTTCTTTTTGAGGGCTGTATCAAAAAGGCCTTCAGCCATGAGTTTGTTTTTCAGCTTTTCAAAGGCTTGTTGTAAAGCACCAACACCAGATTGACGAATATTTTTTGCAATCAATTGATATTTACCGTGTGGTGGATACACCTGAATATCACCCGAAACAATCACTTGCTGGCCATGTTCAAGTTTGAAATTAAGTCGCTGAGCTGAACTACGCCAAATAACACATGGAATTTGCGCTCTGGAGTCTTTAAGTGTAAAGTAAATATGTCCGTTTGAGCTTTGGTTAGGCTGACTTATTTCGCCCTCTACTTCAACTGAGCTGAAACTGGGTTCCAACAAATCTTTGATTAAGCTGGTAAGTTCAGAGACAGTAGGAATCAGGGATTGTGCTTTATTGGGTTGATGCATCTATAATTGTAGTTGAAATCTAAAATCGGTTGAAAATGGTGACTCTGTGAAATCAGATTTTATTTCACAAAAAAACAAAATACTCATATTGAATCTGGTTCACAAAGCAGAGAAACAACATGTTTTTTAAAAAACCTGTTTTTATCTCGTACCAAATAATTCGATATTAAGTAAACCATCAACCTACATTGAACCAAACATTTTCAGAAATGAAGCAGCCGGATCTTTTTCTACAACATGTTGTTCTTGCATTACCGGGGAAAGCCCCTGGAAATGAAAATAAAACCAACATCAGAATACAAAATGGACTTATTAGCGCAATTTCGCCGGATATAAGACCGGAATCAAATGAACATGTCTTTGATGCAGGTGGCGCTTTTGTTTCACCGGGTTGGATGGATATGCACGTGCACTTACGCGAGCCCGGCCTGGAGCATAAAGAAACTATAAAAACGGGTACAGCGTCGGCAGCAGCCGGTGGATTTACTGCCGTGGCTTGTATGCCTAATACCGATCCACCGATTCATACACGTGATGTAGTGGAGTATATCATCAAAAAAGCAGAGGGACAACCGGTTGAGGTTCATCCTATTGGTTGTGTATCAAAAGAACGGAAAGGCAAAAGTATTGCAGAGATGGCCGATATGCAGGAGGGGGGAGCCGTTGCGTTTAGTGATGATGGCGATCCGGTGTACGATTCAAGATTGATGCGCATTGCCCTAGAGTATTCATCGATGTTAGATATGCCAATTATTAACCATGAGGAAGATTTGGCGCTTTCGCGTCCCGGGCACATGCACGAAGGCAGGGTTTCAACCCGACTCGGATTAGCGGGAACACCATCTGTAGCGGAAGAAGTGATGATTGCACGTGATATTCTACTTGCTGAGTTAACCGGTGGACATGTGCATGTGGCACATATCAGTACCCGGAATGGTGTTGATATGGTTAGAGAAGCCAAAGCAAAAGGGATTAGAGTAACAACAGAAGTTTGTCCGCACCATTACGATCTTTGTGATATAGAAATTGAGAAAAATCATTTTGATACGAATTTTAAAATGCATCCTCCATTACGAACCGAAGACGATGTTGAAGCGATGATTGATGGCCTCGCTGATGGAACCATCGATGCAATTTGCACCGATCATGCGCCACATTCTATTGAAGAGAAAGAGGTTGAATTTATTTATGCGCCCAATGGAATTATCGGGCTTGAAACAGCCTGGCCGATTACCGTAAAGCGGTTAATAAACAGCGGAAGGATGAAAATGGAGGATGTACTTACGCGATTAATTTCTGCACCGCGTGAAATTCTGAGACTTCCGGTTCCGGAGCTAAAAGTCGGTGAGGCGGCAAATCTCACTATCTTTAATTTGGATGAAACCTGGACTTTAAAAAAAGAAACCATTAAATCACGATCCAAGAATTCTCCGTATTTGAATCAGGAAATGACGGGGAAAGTTTTGGGAGTTTATAATCGGGGACTTTTCTCGAAAGGGTAGATTTGGGGTTGGGTATAAATCTTAATTTATTTTTTTAAATATTTTTGATAGTCCCTATTGTCATCCCGGAAACCCATGCAAAGTTTTAATTATTAATGATGAAGCCAGAGGGTTATCCGGGAACTTCTGACTACGAAATGGCGCGGAGTCAGAATCCGCGTTAGCGGGGAATGAGATAGCACTAACAATTTCCATGACAGTGGTAGTTTGCCGCTACCGCGGAAAATACCAGAAAGCCATTTCTGAGTCGGATGATCCCGCATAACCCACAAACTCTTTCCCGTTTATCTCAATCAAAGCATGGGTTTTCGAGATGACGTTAACGCGTCTCGCTTCTGTTGTACCCATCAAGTGTAGTTGCGCGATAGCGCAGGTATTAAGGCCTCAGGGTGACGATCGATTCATTTTGCAAAACATTATACATAAAAAAAGGCAGGCTCAACTGAATGAACCTGCCTAATTGAAAAGATAAACTATTTTATCTCGAACTATTCAACCGTGTGCGATTCGAAAGTGAAAACACCCTGTGGTTGACCGTTTAGTTTTTGAGTTTCGCTCCATGCAGCTGTTATGCCATTGGTTTCATTCCAATTATCATAAAGAAACTCAAATGTAACATCACCACCCATTTGTTCCATGTAATGTCCGAAACTGGTTTTAACGGGTAAAGAACTTTCTTTTGATATATAAATCGTGATTTCCGGCTCAGCAAGAAATATTTTTACAACCTCAACGCCCTCGGCTTCTTCTTCACCCTGATAAACGGCTGTAAAATCAGATGAATGCAAAGCGATATTCATGTAATGAGCATCTAAGGTAAGTTTAAATATTTCTGCAACTGCAGGTGGAAATTGTTGTTCTTGTCCACCGGCCATCATTTTTGCGTTTCCATTTTCAAATAGCACGGTTTGTGCACCTGTTGGAGTCGAAATAATTTGTTCAAGTTTATCGGGAAAAGTATAATTGATTTCAACACCTACATTCATTCCGCCTTGCTGAACTGAACCAGTATAACCTATTTTGGAGAATGATTGATCCCCAATCAAAGCGTTTTTCATTTTTCCAATCCATTCAGCACCAGCTTCAGCAGATGCATCATCTGTTACCACTTCTGGACGTGGAATCGTTATATCTATCTCATTTACAGTGCCAAATTCCTCAAGTTGGTCACCAATGAGTTCTGAATTTCCAACAACTAGAATGTGCGTCTTATCAGGTTGCAAATACTCGCGGGCTACACGTTGAATATCCTGAACTGTAACATTTTTAACATCTTCTACATATTGCTCAAACGCATCTAACGGAAGCCCTAAATAGGTGTTATTGAGTTGCTCATTAAGGGCACTCGCGCGGTTTTCATATCTGAAAACCAGACTGTTAAGGAAGCGCTCGCGGGTATCATCGAGTTCTTGTTGAGGCACTTCTTCATTCTGTAATCTTTTGAGCTCATTAAGGGTAGCTTTAATCGCTTCCGCTGTACTTTCGCTGGCTGTACTTAATCCTGCAAAAAACACTCCGGGATACAACACATTACTTGTATAGCTACCACTTACACCATAAGCTAAACCAAGACGCGTACGAACTTCCTGCATCAATCGACCGGAAAAACCACCACTTAGAATTTGATTCATAACTTGCAAAGCGGCATAATCGGGGTTGTCACGAAAACCACCGATGTGACCAATACGGATAATGCTTTGGTTCATATCTGAACGATCCACAAAGTTGATAGTCGATTCAAAATCATAATCAATTTCAGGGAAATTGAATTCATTTCCATTTCCTGAAGGAATATTTCTGAATGCTCTTTCCAGTTTATTGCGCATATCACGGACGTTAAAGTCACCGATTACACCTACCATCAGATTTTCGGAAACAACTGCATTCTTATGAAAATCAATCAAGTCCTGTAATTCGATATTGTCAAGATGATGATACTCAAGTGTGCGGCTGTAAACAGATTGTTTATCATAAAGCAGATTATTGAATTCTCGGGATGCAATACCACTTGGATTGTCATTTCTCCTGGAGATACCACTGCGATTTTGAGTTTTTGCCAATTCAAACTTATCCTCCGGAAAAGCCGGTTTTGTAAGCAATTCAATGAAAACGGGCAGCATTTCATCGAAATCTTCTTTGAGCAAATTCATACTTGCTGTGCCCGAGGTTAAACCAAAACTGGTTTCCATTGAAACCGCATTATTTTCAAGTAATTCATTGAGCTTGTCAGCAGGATAATTGACTGTACCACCGCTGCGCATAACCGTTCCGGTCATAGAAGCCAATCCGTTTTTTTCTTCCGGTTCAAGCCATGAACCTGCTTTTATTCGGGTGGTAAGACTGATTAAAGGCAATTCAGGATCTTCAACGAGGAAGAATTGAATACCACGGTATGTAAATCGGTGAACTTCAGGAACCTGAATAGGATTTAAATCAGAAAATTCAATGAGTTCAGGCCGCTCGGGGCGGTCAGCTTGCGCTAAAGTTGTGGAAAAGCAGCCCATCATCAGAATGATTCCGACTAGAGCTGTCCATTTATATATTAGATTATTCATAATGGGGTTACCTCTTATTTATCGGTTGATGCTGTTTGGTTTTCTTCACTGACAATCTTTCCGACTGTTCTGGATTTGGATACGAAGTACTCATTTGCCACGCGTTTGATATCTTCAACGGTTACTTCATTCAACCGATCCAAATCGGTAAAGATGGTTTCCCAACTACCTCTGCGATTGTTAGCTTGAGCAAAACTCAACGCAAGATTCATGTTTGAACGCAAACCTCTTACGGTACTGGCGCGTGATTGAGTACGAACACGATCGAGTTCTTCCTGCGTAACACCATCTTCCTTAATCATATCAATTTCTTCGTACATGCGTTTTTCAAGTTCATCTAAATCAACGCCTTGATTCGGTACACCAACCATCAGCATAAGGCCGGGAAACCTGTTGCCGGGATATCCGTCGAATCCCTGAACCTGAAGGGCAAGTTGCTCGTCTTCTACTAACTTTCGGTACAGACGAGAAGTACGGCCATTAAATAAAATACTGGCGAGCATACTCAATGCAGGTGAGTCAGGGTGATTTTCGTCAACAGATTTATAGCCAATTAATAAAATGGGCTGGCTTTGGTCAACGATTGTGAAACGGCGCTCACCACGTTGTGGTGGTTCAACAACAGTGACCTGAGGTGAATCGGGACGAGAAGGCCAATGCCCGAAGTATTTTTCAGCCATACGACGCATTTCGTCAGGGTCAACATCACCGGCTATACCAATCGTCAGGTTTTGCGGGATGTAATAGGTTTCATAGAAATTCATGGCATCTTCAACCGTAACCGCATCAATATCGGATGGCCAGCCAACTGGTGGGTTTTTGTAAGGATGTGCAGAAAATGCCACAGAATTGAACTCTTCAATTAAACGACCAATTGGGTTGTTATCAGTCCGGTCACGGCGTTCTTCCCAAATAACGTTTTTCTCAATATAAAATTCGCGCATCACCGGATTAGTGAAACGGTCGGCTTCCATCCAAAACCATAATTCTGCTTTATTTTGAGGAAGGCTGTAAAAGAAACCCGTTTCATCATTAGAAACAAATGCATTCATCCCAACGGCACCTTCACGGTCAACAATTTCAGAAAACTCATTGTTTTTTACGTATTCCTGAGATTCATCCTGAAGACGTTCAAACTCAGCCCAAAGCTCATCAAGTTTTTCTTCATCAGAATTCGGTTTTGAATATTCACGATGCCAGGCTTTATACGCCTTATCCATTTCCATGATTAATGGATATTCTTCTTCAAAATTGGTTGTTCCAATAGTGTTGGAACCTTTGAATGCCATGTGCTCGAAAATGTGTGTGATGCCCGTTTTCCCGACGGGTTCGTTTACCGCGCCTACATTTACGTGGGTAACGAAAGAAGCGACAGGGGCTACATCGCGTTCAATGATGATAAAATGCAGGCCATTATCCAGTGTAAATTCTGTTACACGTTCTTTGAAAGCTTCCAGATTCTGAGCGTAAACATCAGTGCTCCAAAAGCATAGCAAAAATACGAACAGAATGATGCTAACTCTTGTTAACTTCATAATAGTATTATTTTTTTGTGAGTTTATATTGGGTTTGAGCTTCCCTACGGAAAGCTAAGCCATTTGTTCAAATAAAAATACATGTTTTATTTAACTCTACACACTTTTTATTGGAATTTACCATGTGTTTTAAAATTGATTTTTCAAGATATATGTACATGTTTACAGTATTTATACTTGTGTTTATGGTGCTTTCTGAAATGCTTATATCGCAACCGCTTAAAGAAACTGCATTGGTTTTGTCCGAAGGGAATGATACGTATCTGAAGATTGGTTTGGACAGATTAAATCAGGAGAAAAAAGCTATGAGCATATTACTGGGATGGGGTAGCTTAAACCTTGTTGGTGGCAGTATTTTTGCCCTACAAAAAAATACCAGAAATTTCGGTTACATGATGGCTGGTTGGGGTTTAGTTAACGCGGGTATTGCTACATTTGCACTACTGGGAGCCGACTCTTATAGTGAAATGACAAGTTATCAGCAGATTTTGAAAGATGAACAACTCTTTAACCGGATACTTGCTGTAAACTCCGGGTTAAATGTTGGATATGTTGCTACCGGATTTGCGATGAATTATTTGGGGAATACTTCACGAACCCGTCAATTTGGAACGGCAATCATGATTCAGGGGGCTTTTTTAATGGGGTTTGATGCCTGGTTACTGATTAATTCTAATGCTCGGTTAAGTGACTTAACCCTTTTACCCGTATTATACAGTTTCGGAGATGCACATTCGTTGCCGGGCATCGGAATGATACTGAAGTTTTAAAATAACAGGCAAGCATTTCCATGAAATAATAGAATAACAATATGTTAGCGTTTGGAATGGTTTTTCCGGAAGTCAAACTTAATATTTATACAAAAAACAACGCTGTAGAAGTTCCTGTAACGGAGAATAGAATAGCGACAACAAGTGTAAGCCCAAATTTTATACGGCATATAACTTTTGACGTTGGAGGTACAGAGCTCGAGAATAATATAAAAGCAGGACAAAGTATTGGGATTTTACCACCCGGAGCAGATGCAAAGGGAAAACCACATGCTTTACGTTTATACTCTGTTTCATCGCCCTCTTTTGGTGAATATGGAAATGGAAGGTATTATTCAACTACAGTAAAAAGAGTTATTTATGAAGATAAAAATTCTCTGGGATTATGTCTTGGTATTTGCTCAAACTACCTTTCAAGCCGAAAACCCGGCGATACTGTACTTATGACGGGACCAAGCGGTAAAAGGTTTTTGCTTCCTGAGAATAAGGCTGATTTCAACTATGTTTTTGTAGCCGCTGGAACAGGAATTGCACCTTTCAGAGGCATGATAATGGAGCTGATACAGCAAAAAACATCTATCAATATTACGCTTATTTTCGGTTGTGCTTACCGCACGGACGTGCTGTACGAAGTATTTTTCAAAGAATTAGCAACCATCAACCCAAATTTTAACTATCTGATTTCAATATCAAGGGAAAATCCCAGGCCAGATGGAACCAAACATTATGTTCAATACCAATTCGTGGACAATGCGTCGTTGCTTAATCCAATATTGAAGCAGGAGAATACACTCGTTTATATTTGTGGATTGAAGGGGATGGAGTATGATATTTATCAGACATTGGCACTACATGGATATTTTGACTACATTCAGCTTAAACCTGGTATAGATACGAATCCGGAAAATTGGGCATGGGATGACATTAAACGCAATGTTAAGCCATCCGAACGGATGTTTGTGGAAACGTATTGATATTGCGTTGTGGCTCGAAAAGAAATACTTTAACCCGAATACAGTTGTGAAAAGCCTTCAACTAACGCAGAAAATCACAAATAAGCGTTGCAGTTTTTTCCACACATTCAATGTGCGGACAGTGCCCAACTTCATCAAGTAAAACCGTTTGAGTTATTTTTTGATCAGAATCATATAAATCAACAAAGCGCTGGATTTGAGAGTACATGGGTTGAGGCGGGAAAAGACTCATTCCGGGCCAATCAGGAAGTAAGCCGAGTTTGCCATGCGTCCCTGCATCTGACATCGATTGGTCACTTACCAGTTTATCATCAGTGCCATGAACCCAAAGGAGTTGAGGACGATGTGCAGGTTCTATTTGAAGAATTAATGGTACAATCCACCGATTATACGCTGAAGATACAGCATTGGCCGGGCCTGATTTACTGGGTGCGAAATAGGGCCAATAGTCGCTTTTTTGAACATCACCGGGATAAAAACCAGCGCCGGTTGCCATTCTGAACATTCCATCCAACAAAACATTAATGAGCTTTGAGTCAGGGTTGAAAACTGAGCCAAAATATAACCGTTTTATGACTGATGCCGGAGCTGTAGCCGGATTATCTTCTGACCGATCTTTATCCTTTATGCGTTTCAAGAACTGAGGGTTAATTAATCCTGCTCCTGAACCTGAGAAATCGGAATTTGTTGGGTTGCCTGTTTCATCTTTGGTTCCACCAAATCCAAACGGAGAACCCGGTGCCAACAAAATCACTTTCCTTACACGATTTGGATTCAAAGCAAGCAAACCCATTGCGACCATTCCACCCAGTGAATGTCCGGCAACAAAAACGTCTTTACAGTCACATTTATCAATTATATCCATGATATCATCAACCCAGACTTTTACTCCGTTTTCGGCATCAACAGATGTTCTTTCGGTAAAACCATATCCACGTAAATCAGGAATAATCAATCGGAAATGTTTTTTCAGAATTTCAGCCAATGGAAACCACATGGTTCCATCCGATGCATTTCCGTGTAGCAGCAACAGGACGGGTTTATCTGATGAGCTTTCACGAGTTAAATAAACGTGGTGCCGTATTCTTTTGGATTCAATAAAGCATGGTTTAAATGAATCTTGCACTTGGATGGGTTAAAATAGGTGAGGGAGTAAAAAGCAAGCACATGTTGTATGTAGATGCGCCTTCTTTTAGTGTTATATCAAAATTTGAGTGTCGGTAGACTTGACAGATAGGAATCCTGTCAGGTTGTGCTGTATCTGAGTTTTTAACCATTAAAAAGATATAAGTTCTTTAAAATAAAATAATAACCTTTATTCATGTAAACCAATTCGCCATCTGGGGACATGTCAGGTTTTCAAATACCTGACATGTCTTTTCAAACAATAAGCAAGTGACATCACACTAGAATTATTTATCTATTTAACCAGTTTTTGACTTCACGATTGAATGAATCGGCTTTTTCAATCTGAAGCATGTGTCCGGCTTTATCTACCTGAATTAATGAACTGTTTGGAATTTGTTGATGACCGTATTCAAAGACATCAACCGGGCTTCCGGGGTTCAGATACATGTTTGGAATCAATCGGTCGAATCGTCCATAAATGATAAGCGTTTCATGGCTGATATCTGTTAGTTTTTGGGTCGTGGGTTCATCGAGCATAGCGCCGATTGACTGGATAACCGTATAGGCGAACTCATCCATTTCTTCGGTTTTAGCCATGCGGGTGCGTTCTTCTACCATCCATTCCCACCGAGAATTCCACCGGTGAAAATTCAGCGACAAGTTTTCTCTGATTGCCGATTCCGGTGCGTTTTTTATCCCTTCAATGGTAAAAACTCCGCGTAGCCAGTTTCCTGAGCCGGGCGAAAAAGCTTCGATGCCGGCCGGAGCAGCAAGAACAAGTCTATTGATGGATTCCGGATGATTTAACGATAATATTATTCCAATTTGTCCACCCATAGAATGTCCGATGTAGGTAACATTTTCCAAGTTTTGGGCTTCAATAAACCGAGTTATAACGTCAGCATACCAGGCCATCCCATACGGAAAATCTCCTTTGTCTGATTTGCCATATCCGGGCAAGTCAAGGGCAATAACGCGGTAATCCGCGCTTAAATCACTGATATTATATCGCCAAAAACCGGCATTGCTTGCCAGGCCATGAATGAGAATAAGTGTTTCATCGGCATTTCCTTCATCAATATAAGCGAGCCTTACATCATCCAGATCAATGAAATGGGTTTCAAAACCATAATCAATATCCTGAAATTCTAATGGTTCTGCATCCAGATACCGGAATCCACTGCATCCATTCAGGACAAATGGTAGAACCAATAGAAAGATGAGTATAAATTGTCGTGTTAGATTTTTCATAAAGAGTACCTCAAAACATTAACCAGGTGAGCGTAAGAAACATGACCCAGGGATTATCCGGTCTGATGTTATCATTTGTAGCAGCCGGTGCATCATAGAAATCGCCGGTAAATACATACGCTGCACTTAGTCCTGCTGTTAGAAAAACTCTCAAATTGTATTTTAACTCAGCGTTTACTTCAGTTCCGATATGATTACCGCCGTTATTTAAAGCACTGTTGCTGAATGCAATGGCTGATCCAGCTTTGGCAGAAAAACGGTTTGGAATGATATCACGCATTATATTCAGTGAACCACCGGTTACACCAAGTCCCATATTCGAAATATCATGCACCATGGAGTAATATCTGCTCACAACCTGCGGATCAGGGAACAGTAAAAACGCTCGGTGTGAGCTATAAATTCCGACCGGTGAACCCCAGACATTTCCGGTTAATACTGCGTTCATGGTGCCATCATCTGCGCCATCACTATCACCGGTCGTGAAAATAGCTTCCATCCAGATTTTGTCGTTATTGGTCATTCCATATTTATAACTGATCGCTGTATTAAATGTGGCTCCAAAAATATCAATATCATCAGCTGAAGAGTCGTTTGGTGACATTTTTCCGATGTTCGCAATCAAGTAAGCATCAAAAGAAAATGGTGAAAACGTAAAGTTTCGGTTATAGGCCATGTTGGTTCCAAACCATGCAATATCAGCGGAGTAGCGTTGGTCAGTAGTGCCCGGAATCCGAATGCGTGGAGCTCCGTTATAGGCAGCCAGCTGACTCGTCAACCCTTGGCCAAGAACGCTGATTCCACCTGCGCCATTGGCCGTATCACGAAGATACCAGGCACTGAAACCCAGTTCTAATTTCGGGTGTGGACGGGTCATAGCATCAGCCATAAAAATGAATACATCATCATCTTTAGAAATCTGATTTTCCCATAATTGATAGAATCCTAACCGTGTATGCATGGTTGGATGAGGACGCGCAAACCAGCTCACCCCAACGGCTTGTGTTCCCCAAAAAGAAAGCTTATATCCTGTTCGCTGAAAAAGATCGAGAGCATTTAAATTCGGGTCATACGGACTGTCGAAAATTCGCTGAAGACCTATTACAAGATTCCAGTTGGCTTCAGGTGGACGTAAATCCACGTTTGCCATAAGTGTCTGAAGGTTAACTTGCCCTCCGCTGAGTCCACCGCCACGGTTATTTCCAATTCCGTAGGATTGATCACCCCAGGTATAATCAATTTTAAAAAGGCTTCGGAAGGTAGCAAACCCATCCAGAATAGACGGACGATACACGAAAAGAGGGACAAACCGTTGTTCGGTATAAAAACTGATGCGATCTACGGTACTGGTAGAATTGGTTCCGAAAAGCCGGCCAATGACTTGCCCTTGGAGCACTTCGTTTTGTGGTGTAATGTTACTCGCTGTAGTTCGGGTAAACGAATACCCTATAAATTGAAATTCGCCCGGAAGCGGGTCTTTCAAGCGGTCATCCTGTTCCTGGGCAAAGGCCGGAATAGCGAACAGGAGGGTAATTATGATTGTCAACGTTTTCATATCAACCCCGATTTTTTGAATAAAAAAACCGGCTGCCTGACTAACTGACAGCCGATTAAGGATATATTAATTACTAACTCTGGTGTATTTTTGAATCCAGAAAGGCCCGGTTGGATCTCCTGCAACAACAGTAGAGCCAAAACCACCTTCAACGGTTGGAGGTACCACACCATCTAATGCCGGTTGAGACTGAATAACTTCATATTCCATGGTATTTCCCTGAATGCGGAAAATTCCGGTTGAAGTTAACTGTGTTGGCTGTGATTGTTGAAGTGTAATACTGCGAATCCCGTTTGCATTAGCTTCGCCGGCACTCCATGTACCTGTAAATGTAACCGCTACATCGCTACTGTCAATGGCTACAACATTGTAAGTGTTGTTTTCATTAAATTCAGCATCAATTTTTTTTGTCTTGGTTAAAAGAGCCAGTCCGGGTGCTACATTTCCTGCTCCTTCTGATACCCATACGTCAACAAGTACGTCAACATTTGCATCATCATCACTTGAACTGCTGGAATCGCAGCCATAAGCTGCCAGTCCGAAAGCAAGTATTAATATCAATAATTTAATTTTCATTTTTTTCTCCATTTTTTGGTTTGTTTTTGGTTATGAGATTTTTTTGAAACCCGGCTATGGCCGGAGTTTACGTTTTAAGATTTTTCCGCTGTCACTTTTGGGAATTTCATCGATAAAGCGGATGTGTTTTGGAATTTTAAACTTCGCCAGATGTTCGCGGCAAAAAGCCAGAATGGTAGATTCATCTGTTTTTATACCCGGTTCCGATACTATAAAAGCCATCCCACTTTCGCCCCATTTCTCATCAGGAACACCGATAATGGCCACTTCACGTACACCTGCACATTGACGAATAACCTGCTCAACTTCTGCCGGATATACATTTTCAGCTCCACTGATGTACATGTCTTTTTTTCTGTCCATTACATAGAAATAGCCTTCATCATCTGACTTAACAATATCACCCGTGTGCAGCCAGCCATTTTTTATAGTCGATGATGTGGCGGCTTCATTATTCCAGTAACCGGCCATGCAGGCAGGCCCTTTCAGTAATAATTCACCGGGTTCATTCACATCACAATCCTCTCCATTTTCACGAACTACTTTCGTATGGATATAAAAATTTGGAAAGCCGATTGAACCGATTCTTCGAATGGCATCTTCTTCATTCAATGAAAAAACATTCGGGCCAAATTCAGTAAGTCCGTATCCCTGCCGAATAGGAACGCCTTTATCATGCCATGCTTTTATGATATCTACCGGCATGGGTTCACCACCAACAATAGCATAACGGACAGATTTTAAATCGGCAGTCTTGAAATTATCAGCCCTGAACATCATATCCATCATTGTTGGAACGCCAAAGAGGATGGTCACCTGTTCTTTTTCGCAGAGCTCCAACACTCTTTCAGGATTAAAACTATTAGATAAAATCAATCGAGCACCCCTATGCAGAAAAGGAGTGGTTAAAACATTCCAGCCGCCGGTATGGAAAAATGGGGCAAATGTCAGGGTTACATCTTGTTGCGTCAGGTTTAATCTTAGACCGGTGTTTACTGAATTCCAGTAAATCATTTTGTTGGTGATGATTGCGCCTTTCGGTCTTCCTGTTGTTCCGGATGTGTATAAAATCATACTCGCATCATCAAAAGAACCCTTATGTTCCATCGGGTTAGCATCTAATGATGGGTTGTGAATCCGATGGATAAAACCATTTTCAGGGGCATCGAGTGATACCAGATGCGATGGTTTGTGAGATAAAGCCGAAACAGTTTCTGTAAATGCTTCCTCATAAAATAAAAGGGAAGGGGTAGCATCTACCATTGGCCAATCGAGTTCAGATGCTGTATATCTGAAATTCAGTGGAAGCAATATTCCACCAATTTTTTGAATGGCAAAATAGATTAAGACATATTCAATGCTGTTTAGGGATAAAACGGCCACCCGATCGCCCTTTTCAATGCCATATTCATCCATCAGAAGCCTGGCAATCCGGTTTATGCGTTCATTGCATTCTGCATAGGTCAGAAGGGTACGTGAATCATCCCATTGCAACGCAACAGAATTGGGAGAGTACAGGGTCCATCTTGCGAACCAGTCGAGTTCGATGAAGCTATCTTGAGAATGTAGATTAATCCGGGGTTTCATAAAATAATTGATAAATTATAATATAAATATAAGAAATTATGCGGCATGATGCGCTACCTCTTGTTCTTTTCCGGTGATTTTCAAAACTATCAATCCGGTGAATACCGAAAGGACTATGGCAACAGCAGCCGCTACTCCGGGATTTTCACCCGTGGCTTGAGTGAAAGGAACGGCTAACTTTCCGTAATACATGCTAAAGTGAACCACAACGGCCACAATGGATGCTGTGTAAGCCGCCGACACTGATTTTTTGTGGAAAAACATACCCATTAAAATGGGGACAAACGCGGCTGAGAAATATGCGTACACTCCATTTTGTGCGAAAATCCCAACGCTTAACTTAGGATTAATCAATTGATCCCATGATAAAATGAAGGCTATTATGGCGAGTAAAACGATAACAATTCGATTCACAATGATTTTGAGAGGTAAACCGGTTCGTTTTTTTTCTAAAATTCCACCCGTCAGTGGATTTATTAGATCGTTTGTAATGGAAGTTGATAATGATTGAATAAGGCCTTCGAGAGTGGAAAGTCCGGCTGAAATTAACCCAAGAATGACAATCAATCCTATAAATACAGGAAACTCCCGGACTACATAAGCCGACATGATGCCATCCATAGGAATGGGGTTTCCATTGAAAGATAAATCAGGAAAGGTTATACGGGCATAAAGGCCGGTTATCACAACAAGGAAAAAGATGATTTGAGCTGAAATACCGGCGATTAAATAGGTGTTTACGTCTTTATCATCTTTAATCATCAGGCTTTTTGTGAGAATATGCGGTTGACAAACAATGGCCACTCCAACGATCATTTGAGCCAGAAATATTTCGAAATAGTCTCTGAACAGGAAGCTGTTGTCATTGGTCGATTGAGTGAGTTTGGGATCAATTGCATGTAGTTTATCCAAGAAACCGTGCACTCCGTTACTGAAGTGTTCATATCCGGAACTCAGTAAAATAAACGCAACAATCAGCATCAAAATAGCCTGAATCGTATTGGTGTAAACCAGAGAATTTGCCCCACCGTACATCATATAGCCAAATACGAAAGCGATAATTCCGAAGAGTGTCCAGAATTCGGGTATGTTTAGCGCACTGGAAAGAACCTTCGTTAAACCTACACAAATAAGCACAATAAACGTGATAAGTAACAGTGAAAGCACGGCAAAAAAGATGCTGTATGACTTGCTCCGATACATGGTTCCCATCCATTGCGCCATGGTAAGAGCTTTAACAGTTGACCCGTGTTTCCGAAACCCTTTTGTGAGCACAGCCAGTGAAATAACCGCCGCCAAAGGTAAAGCAATGGCCATTGAAAGCACGCCACTTAGTCCGTAAAGTGCCACAAAACCGGGGTTGATAATGAATGTAGCCGCACTTGTAATAGAAGCCGCAAGAGAAAGCCCAACAGCAACCGGAGAAAATAAAATGCTACCAAGAGCATAATCGTCAATATTCTTTGTTTTCCGGGCACCCCGCACTACAAATAACAGAATAGCTATAGCATAGAGTGCTAAGAGCGCCCATCCGGCAGTTACGAGTTGTTGTGAAGCCATTTCCATGTTATTCCTTTTTACCAGCGAAATGCGTTACATGCAAAACTGAGTCCGCCACCCGAACCCATGCACACAATTATGTCACCGGAGTTCAATTCCCCGGCTCGAACGGAAAAATCAAGAGCCATTCCGATTGCCGCCGAACCGGTGTATCCCAATTTGGACATTATGGCCGGAGCTGTTTCTCTCGGCAATCCAAGGTTATCCATCGTTTCCCAAATTTGGTTAATATTGATTTGTGTCATAAAAGCACGTTTAATGTTATCAACCTTAAAATTCCCGCGTTTAGCAACAGATTGAATCATATCGGTCCACATAATGGGGTTCAGTTCTTTTGGGAATTTTTTGACAAACTGAAGTTTATGTTTGTTTTGATTAATGTCATCTTTGGTTGCCGGATGCGCAGCCGCCCCGCAGTATATACCCATATAATCATGATATTCACCTTTTGTGCGTATATCTGAAGATAAATGGCCGGTATGGGGATTATCTGAATAAGTCAGAATAGCCGCTGCTGCACCATCAGCAAAAAGGGTGGCCGTTTTTTTGTCATCCAGATTCAGGAAACGGCTCATAGCATACGCGCCAATCACCAAAGCGTACGTATAGTGGGTATCGGCTTTGATAAAATTTGTTGCGGTTTCCAGGGCAGTTACAAAACCGGCGCACGCTGTATTAATATCGAAAGTTGCGGCATTTTTGAACCCGCCTTTATGTTGAAGAACCGATGCGGTGGAAGGGGAGATGAAATCCGGTGTATCGGTTGAAATGATGAGCAAATCTATCTGTTCGGGCTGCAAACCAGACATGTCGAGAGCTTTTTTTGCAGCCTCGAAGCAAAGGTCGCTGGTGGTTTGTTCGTTGCTCATCCAGCGGCGCTCACGAATGGTCAGGTTCTCAACAAGCCAGGTGTCCACATCTTCGCCAAGACGTTCATTGAACCAGCTATTCGGGACAATCCGCTCGGGAACGTAGCTTCCGGTTGCTATGATTCGTGCATTTCTCAAATGGTGAGTCCTCCATCCACACTTAAGGTGATTCCTGTAATGAAGGATGCATCATCAGAGGCCAGGAAAACATAGGCTTTTGCAATATCGGCCGGATAGCCAAGGCGACCAAGTGGGGTTTTTCCCGTGATTCCGTCAACAATATTTTGCGGCATTTTTTTCACCATTTCTGTGGCAATAAATCCCGGAGCAACAGCATTTACCCGAATACCTTTCCGGCCAAGTTCACGAGCCCAGGTTTTGGTCATTCCGATAACACCCGCTTTGGCAGCTACATAATTGGTTTGGCCGAAATTTCCATACAATCCAACTATTGAACTGGCATTCAGAATAACCCCTGAACCCTGTTGAACCATTATTTCCGCACAAGCTTTTGTGCAATTGAAAACGCCGGTCAGGTTAATATCAATGACTTTTTGCCAGGTTGCAGGATCCATTTTCATCAGGGAGCGATCCATCGTGATTCCTGCATTATTGACGAGAATATCTATCCTGCCAAACCTCTCTTTAATTTCGTTAACTGCTTTTGTGACTGCTTCGAAATCAGATACATCTACTTTTTGAAAAGCGCTTTCTGTTTTGAATGATGAAAAAGATTCTATAGACTTATTTCCGGCATCTTCATTAACATCCCAAATAATTACAGAAGCCCCTTCTTGCAGATACGATTCGGCAGTAGCCAGACCTATTCCGGCGGCACCGCCTGTTATGAGAGCGATTTTTCCGTTAAGTTTCATAATAATCTAAAGTTTTAAACGTTTGAAATTTTTCAAATATTAATAATAAAAAAAAGCTCACTCGTCAGTTGTAAGCAAAGATTCTTTTGTTGATTTCCAGAAGGCTTGACAAAACCGTTTTTTGCCCGATTACTTCCTTGTCACAAAAATAAAATCCTCATTTAGATTAACTAAACTCCGGTTTCATTTTTGCTCCAGCGTTGTACTCGAACAAAAATCTTGGTTTTTCAAAGCCTTCTCCCATTCTTCAATAAACTTGGTATGATGGTTTCCCATCATCTGATAAAATGCTTTCATTTCCTGCATCCTAATAGAAAGGTGTGATAGTTCAGAATCCTGAACCTCTTTTTCCTGAGTCATCGTAAGAAAACGTTGAGCAATAAACTCATTTTTCCGCATGGATTTGGAATAATTTCGAAAGGCCTGCCCAAAGATATCATCAACAGCCCGGTAATAATCTTTACGTTCGCCGGGGATCCATACTATTTCTATTAGCTGATGTTCTTTTAACTTCCTTGCAATTTGCGAAATGGGTCCTTTGCTCATTTGCAGGCGCTCAGATATTTCATCGAGAGATATCGGTTTAGGAGATATAATCATCAATGCAACTATTTTTCCCATCAATGAACTGTAGCCAAGGTTTTGGTAAGCCTCAGCAAAGGTATTCACGAGCTCATGAAGGATTTCTTGTTTATCTGGCATAATTGATATGTTTGAAACATTCCAAATGTTTAGTAAGATATTACGCAAAAAAAGCGCTTCTTCAAAATGGAATCAGAAAAAATATCGGTTTTGGGCAGGTTTTTATTTTGTGGTGCTGGGAAATACAGGTTAATCGGTTTTACTATTAAAAAGTGTGTCATCCCGCAAACCCATGCAACTGATTGTCTATTAATGATGAAGCTTGTGGGTTGTGCGGCTGAAAGTTCCGAGTGCTTCGGAGGAACTTCCAATTGCGACATGAGAATGAGACCGAATCCGCGTTAGCGGCTTTTTATCGCTGTTTATTCCCCGCTAAAGCAGATACAAACGGAAAGCCATTTTTGAGTTGGCAGATCCACCGAAGCGCTCGGTACTTTCAGTCGGATAAGCCACAATCAGTTTCCCATTTTTATACTATCGGCGGGGCTTTCCGGTAAACCGGGATACAATTTCCGGGATGACGACCAAACTCCCAGCACCTCAAAAATGAAAACCTGCCATGGAATCTGAATTTGCCTCCACTCAATTTATTGGTATATCAAAGCTATCTATAAAAGCGCTTTTTTATTAAATAATGATTATTATTCAGCCCATAGTTTTAAACAAATAGAATACAGATCTAACTTAAATTCAACGCTTATGTATCAGGCTACACGCTCTAAGACGTTAGTCACGCTGGAAGAATATATTATTAAAATGCAGAACCGGTACCCGGAGGCAACCGGCGATTTATCGCAATTGCTGCGTGACTTATCACTCTCGGGAAAGATTATTGCCCAAGAAATTAACCGTACCGTTATTCGGGATGCTTCTAATCCACAGGGTATCAAAGAAACGGCAGATGAGCGGATGCAGCGGCTTGAGGAATTTGCATCACAACAAATAAATTTTGCGCTAAAACGCTCGGGCATTGTTTGTCTTGTGGTAACGGAAGAGGCTACCAAACCCATTCAGGTTGAATCGAATGGGAAATATATTGTGGTTTTGGATCCGCTTGACGGTACGTTTAATATTGAAATCAACGCGTCTATTGGGACGATTTTTTCAATTTATAAACGAACTTCAGAAGTTGGTACTGAACCGGATGAATGCGAGGCATTGCAACCCGGCCTGAAAATGGTGGCATCAGGATATTTACTCTATGGCTCCAGTGTCATGCTTGTTTTTACCACTACCGGACTTGGTGTTAATATGTTTACGCTCGATGAATCTCTCGGCGAGTTTTTTCTGGCCATCAGCGATATCAGGATTCCAGATGAGGGAAAGATTTTCAGCATGAACACCAGCTATTTCCACGGCTGGAATGAAGGCGTGAAAAAATATTATTCGATGATGCGAGGCGAATCGGGTCGGCCGGGTTTGAGTTATCGCTACATTGGTTCGTTTGTGGCAGATGTTCACCGAACGCTGCTTGAAGGCGGAATTTTCCTGTTTCCCGCGAATCAGTTTCATCCGGAGGGCAAACTCAAATTGATGTATCAGTGCAATCCAATAGCGTTTATCATTGAACAAGCCGGTGGACGCGCATCATCTATGGGCAAACGAATCCTGAATATCACTCCGGAAGATATTCATCAAAAAACACCGATTATGTTGGGTTCGGTGAAACAGGTAATTGAGGCGGAACACTTGCTTGACTAATAGAAGAATGCTTTGAAAAAATTACCTGAAAAATCATCGGTAAGTCAATCATGATGATGCTCATGATGAGGATTTTTGCAGACATGGGTGTGTTTGTTGTTTTTATAAATAACATACCCGAGCAAAAATGCCCCGGCAAACATCAGTAAGGTTTCTATAAAGTGCAACCCGTTATAAAGAGCATGAAACCCTACATGGGTTCCTATCATCAATAAAAGGGAAGCAACATATCCAGCCATAAGTAAATGATTTTTATGTTTTTTCCAAATAGGATAAAATCCAAAAAAGCTAATTGGAATAACAGATAAAATAAAAATGGATTCTAATGTACTGGAAAAAAATCCGGCAACAGCAGGGAGTAAAATGATTACAAAAGGAACGCTGAGGCAATGAATTACGCAAAGAGAGGAGAGTATGATGCTCAAGCGTGAAAAAAATGTTTGTTCGGTAAGTTGCATGCGAATTATTGGCAAACGGGACACAAACCATGAAGCCTGACTTCTTTTGTTTTGATTTGAAAACCCATTTTTTGTTGATGTTGAATTTCAGTTACATAATCTTCGATTGGAAAACAATAAATTTTATCGCATTCATCACAGATAAAATGAGCGTGCTCGTGCGTGTGATGGGCTTCTTCATGAGCATCTTTCTCAAAAATTGCATAGAGCCAATTTCTGTCTTCGGTAGCTACTTTATGAGCTATGCCGACATCTGTGAATGTGTTCAGCGTTCTGTAAAGCGTAACCTTGTCAACGGTTTCCGAATCTAATTTTTCCGATATTTGACTATGCGACATCGCAATACCTGATTTTATTAACAATTCTAACACTTCAAGCCTGATTTTTGTGACTTTCAGATTGTGTTCTTTTAGTATGCGTATTAATTCATTTTCCATAATTTAAATTTATACAAAATGCAACTGAGTTGCAAGTGGGGTTTCGCATTAAATTTCAGATTCAGTAATGGGAAAATATAGACTACAAGAGATAAAAGCATCAACAAAAACACACGCATGAAAATGTTTTTCAGACTAAAACAAATTAGTCCGCATTATTCACCAAGTTATTTTGTACTTAGTCGTGAATAATCAGGGTTTGAGGTTCTTCGGTCATCCGTCCTCGGTCTTCCGTCTGCTGTCTGCAATGCAAATCGAACTGCGAAAGTTGAGTCTGATAACAAAGCTATTCAATTCTGTGGTTTATTATACAATCTTCCGGTATTTCCTTTTTTAAAACACCGATTCCAAACAAGGCATAGTCATATTTTGCGGGGTCATTTGAATCGAGTAAGCGAAGTTTTTCAGTAAGTTCAACCACTGCTTTCCAATCGTTTTGTTTGCGTCCCAATAATCCCAGAATTCGGGCTTGCCGGGCTACATGCACATCCAACGGAATCATGAGTTCGGATGCCGGCATGAATGAAAATAACCCCGTATCAACACAACTGTTTTGACGAACAGTCCATCTTAAATACAGATATAGACGCTTACAGGAGCTGTTCTTTTCACTATTTGCGAGGTGTTTTCTCACACGAAGCGGACCTTTATGAAATTCAAAAAAGCGTTCGTGGAACACAGCTATAAGCTCCCGGTTCTGAGCTTTGGATTGGCTATACACATCCGCCCAATAGGATTCAAAATCTCCAAATCTTTGGAGAATGCCACTTAACTGAACTATTAATTGGTGGACATCCTCTTCAGTAAACGTGCGGTGTTTGAAACCGGATAAAAAGGTACGGTCAGATTCAGAATAATTCCGAATGAAGGAAGCAGGTTGATGATGCATCCGCTCAAGCAATTCTCCGACTTTTTGTATCACAATATCCCGCCGTCCCCAGGCCATAATCGCTGCAAAAAAACCGGCTAATTGACGGTCAAGTGGAGAGTCATAGGCATGCAGAAAACAAATCGGGTCAGAATCAATGTAAGAAGGAACTTCCACCTGAGCTACAATATCATCCAAAAATGGCTTTAGCTCAATAATTCGTTTTCGGGATAGTGTTTTATATCGGGATATTCTCTTCAGGATTTTATGATTTAAAAAATTGTTGAATGGCTTGGGTCAATGTTCGGTTTGCTTTTGGAAATGGATAATCACTCAATTCGGAAACATCAACCCATTTAATTACTTTGCTTGCCTTTGGTGCAGGAGTTCCGGATTCAATCGAGCAAAAATAAGCATGCAGAGTAATCTTAAAGTGGGAATAGGTGTGTTTTATGGCGATGAGTTTTTCATCTTGAATAGAAACATCTACTCCAAGTTCTTCTTTTAATTCACGGATTAGGGCTGTTTCAAATGTTTCATCTTTTTCTACTTTTCCTCCCGGAAATTCCCAAAGACCTCCCAGCATTTTATCCTCCGGACGAAGAGCTATGAGCACTTTACCATCATCATTCACACAAATTCCGACTACAATATCGTGATGCGGAACTTTCTTTTTCTTAGCTTTATATGGTATCTGATCCGTTTTTAAGGTTTGTAATGCCACACAGGAAGCGGATATGGGGCATGCGTTGCATTCCGGATTATACGGTGTGCATATTGTAGCCCCGAGCTCCATTATTGCCTGATTGAAATCAGCTGGTTTATCCGGGTCAATTAATTTATCAGCAAGTTGCTGAATATTTTTTTTTGTAGCGGGTTTACTTACATCTTCTTCTAAACCTGACCACCTGGCAAGTACACGAATTACATTTCCATCAACAACAGCGAAAGGTAGATTAAAAGCGATACTTGAAATTGCCGCAGCTGTGTAAGGGCCAATACCTTTTAACGCTATAATCTGTTCATAAGTAGATGGAAAATTACCATTATAGGCATCTGATACCTGTCGGGCGGCATCCTGCAGATTGCGTGCTCTGCTGTAGTAACCCAGCCCTTCCCACAAGCGAAGCACATCCTGGCGCTCAGCCTCAGCCAAAGCTTGAACCGTCGGAAACGCCTCTAAAAACCGATAATAAAACGGGATCGCCTGATCCACACGGGTTTGTTGAAGCATGATTTCGGATACCCAAATTGCATAAGGATTTCGAGTATTTCGCCAGGGTAAATCTCGTTTATGCTTGTAATACCAGCTGATAAGCGGCTGGCTGAAATCATGTTTTAAATCATTATAATTGATATGCTCTCTCCCGAATAAAGCGACTGTGCATTAGCGAGTGAGCTCCATTACAGTAATAGTAACTGTAAGCGAAGCAGCGGATCCATACTGATCGGTGGCAATGACCTGAAAATCGTGTTTACCAACTTGTCGGCGGTTTGGTGTCCAACGGATTAATCCAGAGCGTTCATTAAGTGTAGCACCATCAGGTAAGTTTACACCGAGATACCGAACCAACGACGGGTCTGAACCATCAGGGTCAGTTGCTCTGACAGGAAGCTCAAAGCGTTCACCGGCAGGAATAGACAATGGCCGAACCGGATTGAACCGTGGTGGGGCATTAAAAGAGCGAACATCAACTATAAAAGAGGTGCTGTCAACCTGACCACTCATGGAGCTGGCAATGATAGTGAACGAATTTTCGCCAATATCCCGTGAGCCCGGTTGCCATAAAAACCCCTGATCGCGGATACTGGCTGATGTTGAAGCTGAACTTGTAATCTGAAACTGAACTGATTGCAAAGGGATATCACCATTCATTTCAATAGGTAACAGTAAAGTTCTGGAAAACGGGATAATTTGGTTTGGTATAGGCTTAAGGCTAAACGAACCTTCGGGTGCTGTTGCTGTTGGTTTGTCGTTTGAAATGGATTCAGATGTTTTCTCTGAAATATTCACCGGCGACACTAAGTTATATTCCGATAACCATAAAGTATTTTTAGCGGTTGCTATTCGATTTTGAGCGCGCTTATCATTCCTGAGCGTACGCATTCTGTTGTTTTTTTCACCACCCAGTACTTGTCCGTCGGCTGTTCTGATTATGAATACATCGTCAACTTTTAGAATCTGATCAACCGAAGAACCAATTGAGAATAAACGGAATAATTCACCGCGTCCGCTCATTTCATAGATAGTGCCTTGCTTATCTGATAAAATAATGGCTCCATCAATAATAAAAATACGTTCAGCCGGTGCTTTTAATTCAAAAGACCGGATGTGTGTCAAGTCTGTTCCTTCAAGACGAAATTGATGAATAAAATGCTCATCATCAATAGCGAAAAGCTGCCGCCCTACCGACGCCATGCTGGTAATACGCGTATTTCCGATTACGGCCTCATGGATACGAAGAGGGCGCGAATCAACTGCATCGGGTGTATGTAAAGGTAATTTATATAATCCTGAAGATTGTAAACCAAGATAAAGATAATCCTCAATTCGGCTCATAGGGCCGGGTTTAGATGGTAATTCAGTAGATGAATATACCCCCAAAACAGAAGTAGGCTCAAGGATGGTTAGCCTGTTATCATTTCCGGTAAGGTATGCAAACCTCACATCGGCTTGCAGGTTGGTACCTCTGCGTTGAATACCTTCCGAGCTGTAAAGCCACTGTAAACTGTCTTCATAAGCTCTGAATACGATTAAGCCGTCATTCTCAGAGAGTGCGTATAAATGTGTTTGACTTCCGGCTATGGATATTAATCCGGGAATTTCAAGACTCCGGCCATCTTGTTTTGACAACTCAATATCGGTGGGAAATACCGGATTAAATCCTGAAAGCAAAAAAAATTGAATGGTAATAATAGCGAAAATGAAGAATCGAAGCTTAAGTTGCATAGTGTTAATTAAATCCAGTTGTGTTTTTTATACCAGCTAATTGTATGAAATATTCCTTCTTCAAGTGGTATTTGTTGACTGTATCCCAGGTCTTTTTTGATGGCATCAACGGAGCATGTCCATTCATGTGTCATTTCAAGCGCCTTATCTTTATTCATGACCGGGTACATGCCAAACAACGAGCCGACCGACTCCAGCATTGTACCCATTCCTTTCACGATATTCGGTTTTATATAAATTGGTAACAATCTACGATCTAACGCTATGGATGTGGCTTTTCTGATTTGATTCCAGTTATAAACTTCTTCACTTGAAACAAAATATGTGTGAACGCCTTTTTCCGTTTGCTGTGACGCAAGCAAAAGTCCATGTACTACATCAGCAACATGCACCATTGAAATATATGTTTTATCACCGCTGCCAATTATAGGACAAAACCCTTTGGCGCATATTTTGAAAAAAGAATAAATTTGTTCTTCCCGCGGCCCATAAACAGCCGGTGGACGCAAAATAGTGATGGAATTTTCGGGTTGAGTTATTGAATGAATCATTTCTTCCATCTTTTTTTTAGATTCACCATACATACTCACCGGCATTAGCGGGTCTTGTTCATTTACAGGTCGTTTGAAACTCGGACCAACTGCCGCAAGCGACGATAGTATGACCATTTTCCTGACACCAGATTTCTGCGCCATCCGAATCAGGTTTTCTGTAGCTTCAACATTCGTTTTGTACAGGATTTCTTTTTTGGGCGCTTTTACTAATGCTGCAAGATGGAACACTACATCAACACCTTCCAATCCGTTTTTTAGTGCAACCAAATCATGCATATCACCGTTGATTCTTTCTACATTCTTGCCGGTGAGCCATTTTTCACTTGAGCGGATTAAACATCTGACTTCATTTGCTTCATCAGACAAAAGGGCGTCAACCAGATGGCTTCCTATAAATCCTGTTCCTCCGGTAACGAATGCTTTCATAAGAAAATCAAATGTACTTATATTAATATTTTGTAGCTGTTTATTCTTGATCAGAATTTCCTGATACAGTAAGCACGCAATATATCAATAATTCAAATCAGCTTAAAAGATTTAGAATACTCAGTTTTAAAACTAAATGGATACATTTCGACTGGCATTATTTACCGGTAATTATAATCATATTAAAGATGGAGTGTCACTGACGCTGAACAGGTTGGTTCGATTTTTAGAATCAGAAGGAATCGAAGTGCTTATTTTTGGCCCTACAATTAAAAAACCGGTTCTCGAACACGCCGGTAATTTTGTGACAGTGCCTTCCGTTGCCATGCCCGGCAGAGAAGAATACCGGATTAGTTTATTTTTTCCCGAAGTTCTTCAATTTCAGTTAGATGATTTTGATCCGCATATTATTCATATTGCCACACCAGATTTACTGGGTTTTGCGGCACTCAGATATGCCCGAAAACGAAACATACCTGTAGTAACATCCTATCATACCCATTTCCCCAGCTATTTAAAATATTATAGCCTTGATTTTTTAGAACCTGTAATGTGGAAATATCTAAGCTGGTTTTATCAAAAATGTGAAAAAGTATTGGTTCCCACACAATCCATGCTGAAATATCTTAAATCAAGAGGTTTTGATGAGCAGTTAACGATATGGAGCAGGGGAGTGGATACAGAGCTTTTCAACCCGGGTAAGCGGAGTGTGAAATGGAGGAATGATTTAGGGATAAAAGACAATGAAATTATATTAAGCTTTGTATCCAGATTGGCTTGGGAAAAAGATTTACGAACAGTCATCGAAACGTGTAAAGTCCTTAGCGCTCGCTCACTACCGGTTCGTTTTGTAATTGCAGGAGATGGGCCGGCAATGAAAGAGATGCAGAAAGAATTAAGTGAAGCTATATTTGTGGGTCATCAGTCAGGAGAAGATTTAGCTCGTGTGTATGCCAGTTCAGATATTTTTATTTTCCCATCTGACACAGAAACTTTCGGAAATGTGACGCTTGAGGCATTATCGAGTGGTGTACCGGCAATTGTAGCCAATGCCGTTGGAAGCAGTTCTATTGTGGTGCACGGCGAGTCAGGTTATATCGCTGAGCCACATAATGCGGAAGAATTTGCTGAATGGGTTGCCAAGCTGATAGAAGATGATGAACTGCGGAAGCGGATGTCGCGGCAAGCGCGCCTTAGAGCGAAAACATTTGAATGGGATGATATCATGAATGGTTTACTCGCTGATTACAATGACGTATTACAAAAATAACCATTACATAAATTTTTATTCATTTTGAAGGTTTTATACATCTCACACTTACACCCGCCTAAGGACAAAATGTTGAAAAATATGGGTGGAATGCAACGGGTGAGCATGCAGTTAATCGAGCAGTTAAAATCTGATAAATCATTAGAAGTAATTGAATTAACTCAAGAAACAGGGTGGAAATATATTGGTATTAAATCCACACTATTTTTAATCCGGTTGTGTTTTTCGCTTCCAAAATATGTAAAAGAGTCTAATGCAGATATCATATTGTTTTCATCAATGGTTACCGCATCGATAGCGCTTATCACCAGAAAACGAATTTCAATACCCATGGTTACAATTACACATGGCCATGATGTAAAAATGAAGAATTTCATTTACCAATGGTTTGTGCCCCGAATTTTTAACGCTTTGGATTCGGTGATTTCCGTTAGCTCGGCAACACAACAAGCCTGTTTAAGTAGAGGATTGGAACCCCGGAAAAGCAAAGTCCTGCCAAATGGATTTGACGAACGGGAACTGCGGAAAACGTTTAATAAATTAGAATCGGTTCAATTTTTAGAAGATGCATTCGGATGCAGTTTGAAGAATAAAAAAATATTATTGACAGTCGGGCGGTTAATCAAACGAAAAGGACACGAATGGTTTATTACGGAAGTGATGCCACTAATCAGAAATAATATATTTTATATTATTATTGGTGACGGACCAGAATTTAAATCGATAAGCAATGCCGTAGTAAACGCATCATTTGGTGATAATATTCTGCTTACAGGGCGGCAACCTGATGATATTCTTGAACATGCTTATGTAGCTGCCGATCTTTTTGTAATGCCAAACATTAAAGTTCCCGGCGATATGGAGGGTTTTGGAGTAGTATTGCTTGAGGCTAATATCCGCCAAACACCGGCTATTGCAAGTGACATCGAAGGGATACGTGATGTAATAGCGAACGGAAAGAATGGCTATCGCATTACACTTGGTGACTCGCATACTTATGCAGAAAAAATTGATGAGGTTCTTGATACTGAACTTGATTACCTTTCAAAGTCAAGTAAAGAGTACGCGATTCAACAATTTTCATGGAATACCGTAGGTCAGTCATACATTAATTTTTTACGGCAGGTTCGACATAATAACCCAATTTAAGCTATATAACCCAACAGTGATATAGCTTGGCTGCAAGTTTGAAGTGATTAAATTTGTCTTTATATTAAAAATTGATTTTAAATTAGATACATTAATAAGGTTTTGCAGGTATGAATAATACCCAATCGGGAAAAAAAACAGATATTTTTTCAAAAGCGTATAACTTTACAAAAGCTGAAGAAATTAAAGCAGTTGGGCTATATCCCTATTTCAAGCCATTAACGGAAACAGATGGCACGGTAGTGGTGATTGAAGGTCGAAAAGTAATTATGGCCGGATCAAATAACTATCTCGGTTTAACCAACGATCAAAGACTAATTGAAGCCGCTCAAAAGGCTATAACCCGTTATGGAACCGGATGTACAGGTTCAAGATATTTGAATGGTACGCTTGATTTGCATCTTGAGCTCGAAAACAAACTCGCTACGTTCATGAATAAAGAAGCTTGCGTGTTGTTTAGTACGGGCTATCAGGCGAATGAAGGATCCATCCAAACTATTGCCGGCCGAAATGATGAAATCTACTCCGACCGCGATAACCATGCGTGTATAGTGGTGGGTACATTATGCTCAAATGCGAAAACAATCCGCTTTGGCCATAACGACATGCAGCAACTGCGAAAAATGCTTGAGCGCTCAAATCCCGATGCCGGTAAAATAATTGTGAGTGATGGTGTTTTTTCCATGTCAGGACAACTCGCAAATGTACCCGAGCTTATTAAAATCGCCAAAGAGTTTGATGCCCGGTTATATTTGGATGATGCGCATGCAATTGGTGTTATTGGTGATGGCGGGCGGGGTTCAGCTTCGGTTTTCGGTTTAAATGATGAAGTTGATCTCATCAGTGGAACATTCTCAAAATCTTTTGCCTCACTCGGTGGCTTTGTTGTTGGCGCCAAACCCGTAATCGAGTACATCCGCCATAGCTCACCAGCTCACATTTTTAGTGCATCCATGCCGCCTGCTAATGCTGCAACGGTACTGAAAGCCTTAGAAATTTTACAGTCAGAACAATGGAGGCTCGATCGTCTTCAAGTCATTTCTGATTATATGCGTAAAGGACTGAAAGAACTCGGGTTCAATGTGTGGACAAGTAGAACCCCAATCATCCCGGTAGTTATTGGTGAAATGATGGATTGTTTCCGCTTCTGGAAAGATTTATTTGAAGCAGGCGTGTATGCCAATGCTGTAGTTCCTCCGGCTGTTCCACAAGGTCAGTCTCTTATTCGCACAAGTTACAGCGCCACACATACCGATGAGCAACTAAACTCCATTCTCGATGCGTTTTATAAAATTGGTGTAAAGCATGGCATTATTGACAAAAATGGACATTCCCTTATAGACCCAACCTGATATATCCCAAAATATGTCAAAACGGAATGTTACAAGTATAAGCATCATAACAGAGCCTTCACAAATGAAGGCTTTTTTAAATTTGCCCTATTCGTTATACCAAAATGATTCAAACTGGGTACCGCCACTTTACATTCAACAGCGCGATTTATTAGACAGAAAAAAAAACCCCTATTTCAAGGAAGCTGATGCGGAGTTTTTTCTGGCAAAACAAAATGGTAAACCTGCCGGACGAATAGCAGCTGTTATAAACCACAGTTGGAACAAATATCAGAATGAACAGACCGGTTTTTTTGGATTTTTTGAATGTGAAGAAAGTCCTGAACTATCAAAAATGTTGATTAATGTAGCTTGTGAGTGGTTAAAAGACCGCGGAATGAATAAAGTGATTGGTCCAGTTAATCCGGGTATGATGTATGAAATCGGGGCGTTGGTTGAAGGTCACGATAAACCAAACTTCATTATGATGCCGTGGACAAAACCGTATTATGATGATATGCTGAAATCTAATGGTTTTGATAAGGAAATGGACCTTCTCGCTTATATGGTAACTAAAGACACCGTAGCGATGGATCGAATCGAAAAGGCCGAAAAAATAGTTCGTTACAGAATTCCGGATATTAAAATCAGGCCGGTTAATATGAAAAAATTCGACGAAGAAATCATCATCATTCGGGATATTTTCAATAAAGCCTGGGCTACTAATTGGGGTTTTTCACCGGTTGGAAAAGAAGAATTTGAACATATAGCCAAAGATTTAAAACAAATCATAGATATTGATTTGGCTCATATTGCAATGGTTGGAGATAAACCGATCGGCTTTACGGTGGCGTTGCCCGACATGAATGTAGCCCTAAAAAAGGTGAAACGAGGACGATTATTCCCTTTTGGACTAATAAAATTACTCTGGTATAAACGGAAAATCACCCAAATTCGCACAGCCTTAATGGGCGTTATTCCTGAATACAGAGGAAAAGGAGTTGATGCGCTTTTGCACAGGGAGACTATAGTTCGAGGCCTTGCAAAAGGATATATAGCTTCTGAGTTAAGCTGGCTGCTTGAAACCAACACGGAAATGATCAGGGTCGCAGAGAAAATTGGCGGTTACAAAGATAAAGTTTATCGAATCTATGGAAAATCACTTTGACCGGAATGTAGTTGATTAAAGAACAGTTTATTCTGTAAAGTCCAATTCAGCCTCAAAAGTGAAAAGAAATAAGCAAAAGTATCGTTATACTTAGGCATGTCAAAAGTAGCCATCACCGATCAAAAAAAAGAAGAAATACGCGATGCCGCCGATATAGTGGATGTCGTTTCGGATTATGTGAAGCTTAAAAAGTCGGGTAGCGGATTTACAGGACTATGCCCGTTTCACAATGAAAAAACGCCATCATTCCATGTAACTCCTCGCATGGGCATCTTTAAGTGTTTTGGTTGTGGTGCCGGTGGCGATGTGTTTAATTTTGTGATGCAAATGGAGGGGGTAGGTTTTGTGGAAGCCATGCGTACCCTCGCCGAACGCTACAATATTGAACTCCCCGAGGAAGAAAACCCTGAGTATGATGCCAGAACACAGCTAATGGAGGGGATTTACCATGCTTTGCGCTTTGCGGGTATGTACTATTACCAACAACTGACCGGTGAGGATGAAGGTGAAAAAGCACGGAATTACCTGCATAAACGTGGACTGAAACCGGGTACTATTAAAAAGTTTGGCCTTGGCTATTCACCGGATAAAATGGATGCTCTGTACCGTCATGCTTCAGAAAACGGTATTAATGAAATGTATCTGCACGAAGCCGGATTGATTAAATATAGCGATCAAAATCAAAAACCATTTGATGTATTCCGTGGAAGGCTGATGTTCCCAATTTTTAGCCCGTCAGGTAAAGTTATAGCGTTTGGCGGCAGAATTATGAATAGCGATTCAGGCCCTAAGTACATAAACTCACCACAGACTAAAGTGTATAATAAAAGTGAGGTTATGTATGGCATACACGCATCCCGAAATGAGATAAGAAAGGCTGACCAAAGTATTCTTGTAGAAGGGTACATGGATGTGATTTCATTGTGGCAACACGGAGTTAAAAATAGTATTGCAACGAGTGGAACATCCGTTACTGAAGGCCAAATGAAACTACTGAGAAATTATTCTGAAAATATGCTCATGGTTTACGATGCTGATAATGCAGGTCAAAATGCAATGTTACGCGGACTCGACATTGCTTTGGCGCAGGGTTTAAATGTTCGATTAATGCATTTACCGGATGGCGAAGACCCTGATTCTTTTGTACAGCAATTTGGTGCCGAATCTTTCCGGGATTATACAGAAAAAAATGCGAGAGATTTCATCTCATTTATGGTAGAAAGAGCTCAGGAAGTTAATGAATGGGATGACCCAATTTTACGGCGCAAAACTATTTCATCAATTATTCGGTCTGTTTCTAATGTAGCCGACTCCGTTATGCGGGAAACGCTCGTCAATCATCTGCGAAAACTATCAGGGATTGGCGACAAAGCACTTTTTGATGAACTTGGAAGACACATAGCTGAAAGACAACAAGAGCAGCGAAGGAGCTCACTTCGTGAACAGAATCGGATGCGCAGAGAGCAACAGCAAACCCAAACAGAAGGGTTGGAAGTATCCGAACAAGCCGGCAGCCTTTCCTTAGGAGCACCACCTTCAAGGCAAGCCAAAAGGCCGAATTACGAAAAAGAAATTATTCGGCTTATGGTAGAATACGGCGATGACATGGTGTTTTATGTGGGTAGTTTGATTAATGATGAGCACTTTGAAGATGAAGAATTACGATTGTTTTTTCAGGATTTAATAAAATCGTATAGTGAAGAAAAGGAAATTTCTATTGAAGCTTACAGTGGCCGTGATCATCCATTTCCGGCGCTACTCGGTGAGGTTTTAATTGAACGATATGCTGTTAGTGAGCGTGGTAATGAAAAGCGTACATCTAAAATCAGAAAAGATGTTGATCCATTCGCAACGGTGAGGGGTTCACTTAAAAGTATAAAAATGGCTTATCTGAGGCGTACTCATGATGCTTTAATATCTCAATTGAATCAAGCTTCTGATGCTGAACGAGCCCTGCTAAGGTCAAAGCAAATTGAACTCAGGAAAGCGTTACTTAACTTTGAGAATAATGCTGCGGACTCTTTATTTCCAACTTTTGATGATTTAATGAAGCAACACGAGCAGTAGATTTACCCGTATTCGGGCATAAAACTATTGAACGAATTAAGTGAATCGACTTGTTCTTTAAAGTGAACATTAACGCAAAAGATTGGTTTGTAATACACACAATCTTTACCAATTAATGGGCTCCTATCAAAAATTCAACATATCCCAATGAACATTAAAATTATTATCAGCTTGTTTCTTCTATGTCTTATATGGACAGGGTGTGAATCAGGTGAAGCACAAAATCAAAAAGATACGACAACTATGGAACTCGAAATCAGGCCAATGACACTGGAAGAACTTGAAGCTTTTAAAAAGCGTACGGATATTGAGAATGTACCACTTTTTACTCAAACAGAAGAAGAGTGGAAGGAAAAACTGAGTTCAGGTGAATTCAGGGTTTTGCGAAAACATGGTACCGAATTACCCTGGAGAAATGAATATAACAAAACCGATACAGAAGGAATTTATCACTGCCGGGGTTGTCATCACCCATTGTTTTCTTCAGAAGCGAAATATAACTCAGGAACCGGCTGGCCAAGTTTTTGGGAGCCTTTGTCAGAAATTAGTATGAAAACGCAAGTAGATAATTCTTTCTTTATGACAAGAACAGAATTGCTTTGTGCCCGATGTGAATCTCATCTTGGGCACGTATTTGATGATGGACCCGAACCTACAGGTTTACGTTATTGCATGAACTCTGCCGCATTACGTTTAATGCCCATGAGCTTGAGCAGAGATGCTGAAGATGAATAAATATCATAAAAAAAGCCTGTATATTTAGTATAAACAGGCTTTTTGGGTAAGGGGAGAAATTAGCTCTTGGCTGCCCATGAAAGACACCATCCACCGGGATGAAATGGTCCGGCCATAATAGTACAACCACCACAAGGTGAACCATTTTCGGGCTCAGTGTACAATGCGCAATTATCACAGCGTTGTTCCGGATTTGGAGTTTCAGCTACATATTGTAAGCTTTCTCTCATTTGCTTTTCGCTGTCTGAGAGGCCGCTTAAATCAGAGCAAGGATCATCTGCTACTTGTGGTTCTACATCAGGTTCTGATGCCGGTTCTTCGGATGATCCACCACATGCTTTAAGAAGTGTTGAAGCACCAATCGCACTAATTCCGAATAAGGATAGTTTTTTAAAGAAATCTTTTCTGTCAAGAGATTCGTTTTTCATAATGATAATACTAAGGTTTGATAATGAGCATAATTGTTGTTCAATTATAAGTCATTAAACACAAAAATGTAGCTTATCAATCAAAAAAACGTCAATTTGGAAGTGGTTTAAATAAAGAGAAGCGGCAGGGTTCTGGAGTCAGAAAAAATGAGCAATGAGTCGATATTTAGAAAGATTGGCTTACTCCAATTACCCATCTCATTTTCCAATCACTACCATCGGCTGGATTATGCACATAAAATGGTGTTCTGATACTCAGTTGAAGAGTATTCAAAAATTCACTTTGGCGTGTCCATCTATTCACTCCGGGAATTTCTTTAAATTCATAACTGATACCGGCTCCGAAGGTTGCGAGATAGGAGTTTTGTTTACTTGGGAGTTTGAAATCATGCAGGAAACTTCCGCTCCAGGCTCGCCCCGTTCCTGCAAATATTTCCAATAGTAAAGGTCGCATATATCCGGTAAGAAAGGGCCGCGCAGTATTCCATATAGTAAAACTGATAGCGTTATTCCCAATAATATTGTTATTATTTGAGCCGGTAATGGTATAGGCAGATAAAGCATTACCTGAATCATAAACAAGATGGGAGTCATCGTAGAAAGATTGGCTAATGTTTGCCACGCTCCAATAAGCTGTTTGGTTCCACCGTTCAATGGTGCTACCTTGAGATAAATTATAACGTTGCTGAACAGGCATTTGAGTGGAACCTCCCCCTAAATCCATCCCAAACCGCGAACTAAAGCGATAATCATTGCTGATAAACGTTTTATTGGCTCTGATTTGTAAGGCATGCGAAGCACGCGTAGTTCCGCTAATCGCGTTCTTGAGATTAATCGAAAACCCTGTCTGAGTATCATCTTCAAACTCATAAACAGCCTTTATTCCGGCAAGACTTCCTCGTTGCCAATCCCCGGATAAAGATGGAATAAGTCGATCAGCAGTTTTTCTTAGATGAAAGGCTTCTATCAGAATTGTTTGTTCTAAAGTTTCTAATCTTCCATACGTACCCAATCGTTTTTCAATTCCTATTCGTTGCTGGTCTATGCCATAAAATCGTTTTGCGGATACATTCCACCATCCTTCAGGACCCAAAAAGCGCCAACGATCCCGAAATGAGAACATATAATCCACATCTACTTTATCTAATCCCGGTTTATTGGACTGTTGGCCGCTTGTTAAAGTGAATTGTGCCTGTATTGCTTTTGTACCAAAAAGGTAGTTTCCCATTATTCGTAACCCAGCATGGATGCCACTTTTTTCGCCGTACCATAACACAGGCCGATATCCTAATTCTAATTCAGAAAAATGCTGGTTCCCGGGTTGAAGAAATTGGTAAGAAACCGGAAAGGGCCAGGAATTATTTAACCTGTTGGTGTCACCGAGGTAATGATTAGCATCAATAACCAATCGTTTAATTTCTGAGCGGTGAACCGGCAGCAAAAAGGAGTACTCCTTATGAGTCCAATACCATGAATCTAAATTCGTTTGATTGCTCTGTTGGTGGTTAGCACTTGGGACGAACAGCATTTCATGCCGGGGAATATAAATAATCTCTGTATTTCCATTTTCATATTCTACAAGAAGTTCAACTGGCATCAGAAAATCACCCTTATTTATCAGATTGATACGGGTTTGCTCTCCTTCTTTTTCAACAGATTTGATGGCGAGGTCGATGGTTCGGGTTGTGTTTAACATAGTTTCAAAGAACCAGTCAAGCTGTAATCCACTTTCTTTTTCAACAATTCTTCGAAAATCTACCGGAGTAGGATGCTTGAATTTCCATTCAGAATAATACCGTTGAAGAGATCGTTTCAAAATATCCGAGCCAACAATATACTCTAAGTGGCGAAGAACCAAAGCGCCTTTTCGGTATGAGGCGGTAACATACGCCGCATTGGTTTCGAAATGATCGGCGTGTTGTACCATAGGTTCTTCCAACTGATCATGAACCAATCTCAGATAGCTGAGAGTTGTACCCAAATGAGGGTTACCCGGTGTATTGAAAAGATGCTGCATGGTGATGTTACTCATATACACCGTAAAGCCTTCATCCATCCAATGATGTAAGCTTTCATTAGTAGCGAGGCTCGTATGAAACCACATGTGCATTAGTTCATGCACGGTTACACCAACCAAACTTCTTAAAGACCGGTGACCGGTTATGAGCGTTGACATGGGATATTCCATTCCGCCGTCACCACCTTGTATTATACTGAATTGATCGTATGGATAATCACCAATATAATCTTGCAAAAATGTCATGGCTTCTTTTGTAAAATCACCCAGGAATTCCCAATTTCTTGTTTTATCGCCTGGGACATAAAGCAAGTGAATTTCAGGGCCATCATCCATTTTAATACGTTCATGGGTAAAAGAGTCATCTGCCGCCCACATGAAATCAATGACATTTGGAGCGTAAAAATGCCAGGTTAATTTTTCCGAATCCGGAATCGATAGAGGAAGATTTTTATATTCATATCCGTGGCCAATTTCTTGTGGATTTTGCAAATAACCGGTTCCACCAACGGTAAAATTCCGGTCAATTGTGATATATACGTTGAAATCACTCCAAATACCATGAAACTCACGCCCAACATACGGATGTGTGTGCCATCCATTTTGATCGTATTCTGCCAGTTTTGGATACCACTGAGCCATTGAGTAGGCAATACCTTCGGCATTATTTCTTCCGCTTCGGCGAATTTGAACAGGAATTTGCGACCCAAAAGTCATATCAAGTACAGTTGAGGTGCCAGGGAGTATGGGTGATGGCAAATCAACAATTAAAACGGTTCCTTCTACTCTGAAACGAGCATCCTGACCATCCTGAAGCAGACTGTAAATCTGGTGGTATCCTATTTCATCTTCCTTCAAATACGAAATTCGACTCATAACCCTGCGGTCCGGGTCAGCTATAGTTCGAGAGCGTTCATCCATCATACTCCCCGGCTGAAACGCATTGAAATATAAATGATAGTACACACGGTTCAGGGTATCAGGAGAGTGATTGTGATACGTAATAATTTGGCTGCCACTAAGCTTGTGGTTGTCAGTATCAACATGTATATCCATGTGATACTCAGCACGCTGTTGCCAATTAGATTGTTGTGCGGTTGCTATATTTAGAAAGAAAACTAAACCAAGGCAGTGAAAAAATACATACAGAATGGGTTGGCGCATCAGTCATCAATTTTGAGAATTATTTACAGAAAGTAAGGAAGATAGTAAATGAGACTGAATCTTTGGAAGTGAAAAACAAAAATCGTACAAATTCTACTGTTGCAGAATGAGTTTTCCTAAAAATTTTATTGTTTAATTTTTGGAATTCCGTTTGATGAGCGATTGTACATATTCATTACGCCATTTATTTCACGGTTACTAATGTGTTGAATAGTAAAGTATTGCCCGCGCATATCAGTTGAAAGTTTACTGCGACGCGATAGCATCTGAGATTCCCCTGATGAAGCCGCGGTTATTTCTGCTGTTCCATCAATACCGGTAAATGTAGTACTTCCGTTTCGTTCAATGATGATAGAATATTTGGCATGGCTGGCTGAGGCAATAGCTGTTGGTGTTGTAACCTGAATAGGAAACGGACTTTCAACGGTTTCGATCAGCATTTCACCGGAAAGGAGTTTTGGGCGTATATGCTGCATTTCTAAGTGTTCTGATCGATGAAAGACAAGTTGGCTTCCGGATTTGAGATAAATTCTTGAATGTTTAAGAAATGCTAATTCTATGAATCCATCTGAACTTGTAGTTAGGGTATCAGAAATATTGATTTCTTTGCCTCTTATGATGGGAGAGGTTTCAATGGATGAAATATGAGCGGTTCCAATTACTTCTAAAACTCGTCCTACAGATTGATCTTTTTGTGCTTTCAACGATTCTGATAAACTCAGGAACAAGAGTAATATGAAAAAAAACAATATAGCGTGTAGCTTTAGTTTCATCCAGAAAAATGTAAATGTCAAGTTTTTAGAATTAACGACTGTGTAATTTAACTAAATGAACATCAAAAAGTTCACTCAGGCAAATACTTAACGTCAGAACTTCACTATAAATTGGAAGCAAAATAAAAAAGGCTTCATAAACGTAATGTTTACAAAGCCTTATTATTCTATATCGTGGAGCTATGGGGATTCGAACCCCAGACCTTCGCGCTGCCAGCGCGACGCTCTAGCCAGCTGAGCTATAGCCCCAAACAGGAATCAGTAAAGATACAACTTTTTATCGCCCCTAATCAAGCGATAAATTACCACTTACACAAACCGTAGTTATTGGGATATTTAATATGTAGTTTCACTTGTTTAAGTATGATAAGTTTAATATTGCTGAATATTATGTATATTTGGCATCGTTTCTTATTCAAAATGAAGATTAAACAAAGTCCTCGAAAACTTTCATATCAATTAATTCAACTACCAATAATAATATGCAAATTATTTCCCGTATTCTTTTTGTTGTTCTTGCAATCGCCGTGCTGTTTGCCGGTTGTCGTTCATCCAAAGAAATTCAACAACCCGAAGTATTGACCTTAGAATACTTGAAAACACTTCCACATGATACACTCAAAACTATGGATAGCGATGATGATGGTATCAATGATTATGACGAAATCTTTGTTTATGAAACTAATCCGCTGAGCACAGATTCTGATGGAGATAGTATCAATGACTATGATGAAATATTCACGTATGGAACCGACCCATTGATAGAAGATACCGATTCGGATGGATTGTCTGATTATGAAGAAGTGTTTGTTTATGATACAGATCCGCTTGTTGCTGATAGTGATGGTGATGGCCTAAGCGATTATGATGAAATCAATCTTCATCGTACGAATCCACTTGAATCTGACACTGATGGAGATGATATTAATGATTATGATGAAGTGAATGTACATGGTACCGATCCAAACAATCCGGATACCGATGGTGATGGATTTACAGATGGTCAGGAAATCGAAATGGGTAATGACCCGTTAGATAACAATGATCCTGTAGTTATTGTAAATTTAACAACTGTGAATTTCGACTTCGACAAAAGCAATATCGATAATGCTGCTGCTCGACAGCTGGCTGAAAATGTTGAGAAACTTAAAAATGCTCCGAATTACTCAATTCGAGTCGAGGCATTTACTGATCACCTCGGTGGTGATCAATATAATCTCCGCCTGAGTGTTCGCCGTGCCAATGCAGTAGCGGATTTCTATCGATCAAACGGAATTTCAGCAGATCGTATGACTGTAAACGGGCTTGGAAAAGACCCGAACCCATGCGCGCAGTGGGATGCAAATGGAAAAGGTTGCCGTGAAAACAGACGGGCTACAACTGTACCGGTCAATCCATACCGCTACACTCCGCAGTTAGACTAAACGTTTAAACATTACGTACAAAAAGAGCTGACTTTCTTAATGAAAGCAGCTTTTTTTGTTTTACGAATTGTGAACTTATCACATCACAAAAATATATTTTTACTCGTTTTTTGGATTTTAATTGATAATTCAATGAATGATTGAGTATTTTCAAAGGTTTAGTAAATATAAACATTCTTTGCTTCAAATCTTTAGCTGCAAAGTTTTCAAAACTTAGAACCACAAAAAAGGACATAGTGAAGGATATATTATCTCCATTACACAAAATTGATTTTGAATCATTTGTTGGTAAATTCAGAGAAACTCTTGAATCTGTTTTTGGTGAAAAACAAAACGTTCAGGAAACAAGCATCAACCGGGGTATGCCCGGTTTAATTATGCGCGATGTGCTTGATTGCAAGCCACTATCTGTTTTTATACCAACTGAATATGACGGTCGAGGCGCAGATGTTAGCGAATGCCTCAAAGTATTAGAAACGGCCTCATATTATTCTCTGCCGCTTAGCCTGATGGTGGGAATTAACGGCGCTTTATTTTTACAACCACTGAGCCTTTACGGACAAGAGCCGATTAAGCAAGAAGCATTTAAAAATTTCATTGAAAACCGCAATATGGGCGGATTGATGATTACGGAGCCTAAATACGGTTCGGACGCGCTGCACATGCAAACAAATTACGTGCAAACCGAAAAAGGGTATCGTATTAAAGGTATCAAGCACTGGGCTGGTTTAACCGGCTGGGCTGATTACTGGCTGCTCACCGCGAGAAAGAAAAATGCTGATGGTGATCTCTCTCGTGATATCGATTTCTTTGTACACCGTAAAGTGGATAATGGAATCGAAGTAGAGGAGATGTACAATAATCTCGGCCTGTATATGCTTCCTTATGGCAGAAACAAGATAAATGCTGAGGTAGATGCCACCTCACGGTTAGAACCCAAATCTACCGGCGTGAAAATGATGTTAGATATTCTGCATAGAAGCCGTCTTCAGTTTCCTGGAATGGGAATGGGTTTCATTAAGAGAATGATGGATGAAGCTATTGACCACTGCGAAAAGAGATTGGTCGGGGGACAGTCGCTCATCAATTATGACCAGGTGAAAGAACGTATTTCCCGCATGCAATCATATTTTACAACTGTATCTGCAATGTGTGCCTACACGGCTGAAAAAGCCAAAATGAGTGTAGATTTATCCCGGGCAGATATTCAGGCTAATGCCATAAAAACTATTGTCACTGACTATATGCAGGAAGCGGCACAGTCACTACTACAGTTAGTTGGAGCCAAAGGATACAAATTAGACCACATTGCCGGTCGTTCTATTGTTGACAGCCGTCCGTTTCAGATTTTTGAAGGATCAAACGACATTCTGTATCAACAAATCAGCGAATCGGTTATAAAAGCCATGCGACGCAGCAAGATTACTAATTTGTTTGATTATCTCAAGACCAATGAGTTGAGTGAAAAATCAGCAGATTATCTCAAAAAAGTGCTCGATTTTGATATTGATTACAATTTAAGCCAACGCAAACTGGTTGAACTCGGCAAAGCCATCAGTCGGGTTATTTCAATGAATTTTGTGATTGATTTGGGTGAACGAGGGTTTAATTCACATCATATCCATAACTCCATAGCGCAACTAAAGCAGGAAGTAAATATGATGATTCAGAGCTATTCCGGGAAAATGGAAACGGTGGTAATTGCTGATTCAGGTTCAGATAGCGACTGGAGAAACTTCCTGAAGTAAAATCAGGCTCGCAATAAGGTCGTAATCATTACCGCATTACGATCCATCATCAAACTGACCGGGCATTTCGACGCGATATCTTTAGCGCGTTCAAATGCCTGGTCATCCATATTGCTGGCTATATGTATGTCTTTGTATATGTAGCGGATGCGTCCTCTTTTCAGGAATGGTTTTTCCTCTTCAGAAAGTTCATCTTCCGAAACCCGTTTGACTTCAGTGCGAATGTGAACATCAATTTGTGTCCACTCAATTTTTTTGTGGTGGTAGTACATCTTTAGCGTCATCGCCGTACACGCACCCAGTCCACCCAGTGCCATTCCAACAGGATCAGGTCCAAGGTTTTTACCACCTGATGATATCGGCTCGTCGCAAATTAGTGAATGGTCTGCAGTTTTAATATCGGTTTTAAAACCGTCTTTATTTTGTAAGCTGGAAATAATTAGTGAACCCATAAGTCGAATAATATTATTGAAATTTCGTGTGTTTAATTGAGATAATATGCAAAGCCTTTAAATCAGGATTGCATGTTTAGTTACCCAATAATAACACAATCAATCCAAAAAAATCTGATAAATCGTGAAATCATTTTCTCCGAAATTACTGATTCCATACAGGTTGCTATTTTTTGTGAAAATCATATCAATATCAAAAGACAAGGGATACTTTTTCAGCATGTTCCCTTCAAAGTCGTACACCTCAATAAACTCTTTGGGATAATCAGAGAATAGATTAGCTATAATGAGGATTTTATTTTTATAGATGGTGTGAGATTGAATTACACGGTCACGTGTAAAAACTTCTGTATCTCTATCTGTAAAGTTAATATCAAAAGTTTTGGAAATGCCTTTTGAAATATCAGCAATACTTTTTTGATTTTGAGACATGAAGGTGTGTGAATCCCAAGTTTCAGCATCAAAAACTCTGATTTGACCTGTTATTCCGTATGCTGCAACCACATAATTCCCATCAGAAACACTATTTTTCAACGAAATATATTTAAGATCGTATATTTCGCCATAATTAATAGTATTTATTACTTCAAAATTTGTTTTATCAACTATTACATAATGCTCATTAAACCTATCAATATTTGTTTGCAGGCTAAATACATAAGTAGAATCTGTTTCAAAGAGGAAATCTGTAAACCGAGCACGCGTTTCAATAAAATTAGTTTCCATCCAGTCAAGTTCTTTACTGAAACTATGAACGCGTCCACGACTTTCAGCAACAAGTATATTACCCGAGTTTAAACAATGTATAATATACGGTGGGCTGTCAAAATCACCGGGTCCTCGGCCAGTTTGAGGAATATGTGTAAGTTGGAGTTCACCACTCAATGAATATCTTTGTAGAGAGCGATGCCTATAATCAGAAACGTAGATATGATCATTACAAAAATCAAATCTTCTTAAAAGGCTATTATTTTCATTGACTTCAAAGTGTATAGCTTTGAATGAAATGTCGTTATTAATAACTGCATTTAAATTTTGTTCGTTGTTCTCCGTCGAAAAACAGGATGTGGTTATAATTATTAGAAACAAAGCCAGAATTAAAGTGCGCATTAATGTAGTGGTTGCTTTTATTGGATAGTAAGCAGCGATTAATAAAAGCTAATCAATATTCAAATTGATCACATGAATTTTTGTTTCAAAGTCATTTAGTCCATAAAGTTTATTATTTACTACAGTAAAACGACTAATGTTTTCAGGCAGAGGCAAAGAGGAAAGTAATTTTCCTTCAAGTGAGTAAATGTCAAGTTGTTCACCAGGATATTCAGCGTATTTATTTTGAATAGTCAGAATTTGAGTATTATAGAGTGCAATATTATTAATTATAAAACCATCTTCTAAAAACTTCATAGAATCTCTATCATTCGGGTGAATTCTACTAGGCGCTATTCTCTCTAATTCTTTTATAGATACTACATTTTGAATGTTAAATAAATGATAAGAATCATTTGTGATATTGTAGATAATGACATCTCCTGTAAGCGCCAAAGCTGTTAGGATTTTGTCATTAGAGAATATACTTGCACCTCTGCCGAGTATTCTGTTTGAAGTTGTTCCTGAAAATCCAAAAGATTTTTCAACATTCAAATTTTCTTTACTGATGATTGCATACTGATTATTTGATAGCAAAGATGTATTGGTAAATGATACAAGGAAAGTAGTATCAAATTCAGCCAATACCTCCGCTAGTTGCCAAAGGTTTAAATGCAAAACAGGGTCAAATAATTTGGCTTCAATAAAATCAAGATTTGAACTGAAATAATGAAACCTATTTGTTTCTACTAAGTGAATATCTCCCGAACTAAGACAAAAAATTCTGTTTGGTATATTTTCAAACTCTCCGGGTCCTCTACCATCTGCTAATGTTGACTTAATAAATGAGCCATCTTTATTATACATAAAAATGGACTTTTGTCGTGTATCAAGTGCATAAATAAAACCATTACAGATATTAAATGATTTGAGAGTATACTGTTTACCATTCTCATCTAAATGGATTGTATTTTTTTTACTTATACCGTTATTGTTAAAGCATAAAAGTGCTATTATGAATACAATAAGATGGCTCATAGTTTTTATTTTAAAGTGTTTTTAAGAGAAATATAAATCATAGCATGCCATTTCAGCGTTTAAACAGTTGTCGATTTTTTTATTGCGGTCGATTTCTTTTCAACCCAGATAGATTTTATAAAGGGTGAAATCTTCATACCCACCCCGGCTAATCCCATACATAGAACCATTAATTATTTTAATATTATCAATACCGTATTGTAGAGGATATTTCCTGACTAGGTTTCCATCAAAATCAAAGACTTCAAGATAGTCTTTTGGGTTTTCTGTGAAATAATCACGGATAACATAAATCTCATCGTTAAATACAGCAATAGAGTGAATGGCACGTCCCCTAGTGCGTACTTCAATATCGCGTTCATTCGGGAATCTGTCGAACGGGCTGGACATTCCTTCCGAAATTTGATCAATGGTTTTCTCATGTTGCGTCATGAAGGTTCGGGATGTTCCTGTTTCCAAATCTATGATTCTTACTTTTCCGGTTACTGTGTATCCGGAAATGATTTTGCCGTTTGAATAAATACTGTTTTTCAAGGATATATAAGTATTTTTATAATCAACTCCATATCCTATGATGTCAATTACCTCAAGAGTATTTTTATCAATGATGGCGAAATGTTCGTCATTAATCGCCTTTGTTGTTAAAAAGTCAACTACATACGTAGAGTCAGTTTCAGCAAGCAGATTATAGATTCGCGAGTCCAGATTGGTTACTGTTTCTGTTTTAATGAAACCCAGATCAATGTTAAAATAATGTAGTCGATTGAACCCTTCCCGAACCACGATATCTCCGTTAGAGAGACATAATATGTTTCCTAAAACCTGCTCAAAATCTCCCGGACCTCTACCTTTGGATGTGTAGCTGTTTATGAACTTTCCTTCAAGATCATAGACTGCAATCGATAGCATGTTATTATCAGTTGCAAGTATTTTTCCATTACAAATTTCGAAATTTATAATAGCGCGATGATCATCATTGGACTCCAGGTGAATAGCACTGAAATAAATGGATTGATTGACAATTATATTTGACAAATCGTCCGATTTTGGTTGTTTGTTTTCTGTGCATGATATCAGAAAGATTAAAACCATTGGTAGGTATTTGAATAAATAAGACTGCATAATTGTATAGATTAAGAAACCGCTACGATGGTGAAATCGCAGCGGTTGCCGGTAATGGTTTTTACTTTATATCTGGATTTAGACAGGCACTTAAGCCGCTATTGCAACCTTGCATACCTGCAATAAAATCGTAAGATGGGTCGGCATTATAGTTGTCTTCAACGGTTTGCATACATGCATTATATCCATTAATACAATGAGAGTAATCCGCTTTAACTGTGGCGAAAAGTAAAGTGCACATAGTTAAGCTAAAAAAAATTGCTTTAATCGTTTTCATAATTAAATAGGGTTAGATTATTAAGTTTTATTAAATAGCCAGCCCACTGTTGTAAAAATTGAAAAAAAAAAATAAAGAAGTCAAGCAGAAAATAAACTATTAATAAATTCTAACTAAGTGAAATAATTAAGTGCTGGTAGTAATATTATATGACTTATAAAAACCCCTCCCAAGGCTCCCTCTCCGGCATCCCAACCGAAAACTCCATTCGTTCTTTTTTTGTGGGATGATCTAGTCGGAGTGTGAATGATAATAGAGCCAAGTTTCGATCCTGTGGCTGTTGTTGTTTGCCGTATCTGTAATCTCCCCAAAGCGGGAAGCCTGCGTGTGCAAACTGAACACGTATTTGATGCGAACGACCGGTTTCCAGTTCAATTTCCACCAGCGATAATCCGTTTTTTGTGGATAGCGTTTTGAAGGATAAGGAGGCCGGTTTTGCATCGGGGTGTTGTTCACGAACGACTTCAACCTGATTTTTATCACGGTCTTTATAGAGGTAGTTATTCAACTCACCGGTATTCGGAGTTTCTCCCATTACCACAGCTCGGTATAATTTGTCAACGGTGCGCCTGCGAAACTGATCGGACAAACGAGACGCCGCTTTTGAAGTCCTTGCAAATACCATAACACCACCCGCCGGACGATCCAACCGATGCACCAATCCCAAAAACACGTCTCCGGGTTTGTCGTATTTCTCACGGATGTAATCCTTAAGCATCGTAAGCATATCTGGATCGCCACTACTATCGGCCTGAACCGGAATATTCGGCGGTTTATTGACCACAAGAAGGTGATTATCTTCGTAAAGTACAGGGATTGGTTGACTCATTTTCTTATGATTGTTTTTGCTGAAAGTATAGAAGCATTTTTTGGGGAAGGCAAGGGGAGATTAGCTAAAAGCGGTAAGGGGGAAGCAAGAAGCTGAAAGGGGGAAGCTCATTATATTGAGGCGCTGGTTAGAATTATTTTATAATGCTCCATTTGTCATCATATATTAAAAGAGTCAGAAAGGCAAAAGATTTTTGGGGGAGATATTATCTTAGCTACTGAAAATGCACCTCCACTGTTTTTCTTTAACCACAGAGGACACAGAGGAAAACACAGAGTTACGCAGAGTTTTGCTTAGTTGGAATTGCTTCGCACGGTGCAAAGAATAGAAAAAACACTGTGTAACTCTGTATAAACACTGCGCAACGCCGCCTGTCCAGACACTTTGGGGTGGTTTAAATTACCGCAGGTTTTACATATATCCTATTTTGAACAGACTTGATATTCTATCCATCATAAAGAATGAGGGGTGATATAAATCGAACTCAGGTTTATAAATACAAACTGTTGTGTGTGTTAGTGATTAATTAGTATATTTTGTTGTTCGTGAACAACAATTTGTAAAGTATGGAATCAGTATTAGAAAAATCAGCGCAAAAAGTCAGAGATATTGATGTCAATTTCAAAAGATATCTATATGACAAAATAAACTGGAATGATCGTTTGATTATTCTTGAGGGTGCGCGTGGGGTTGGGAAAACGACGTTGTTGTTACAACATCTGAAAACATCATACGGCGAAACCGATCAGGTTTTATATGTTAGTTTGGATGATATCTGGTTCGCAAATCACACTATGGTTGAATTGGCATCCGATTTTGTGAAGCTTGGTGGTAAAGCGATTTATTTGGATGAAGTGCATAAATATCCGGAGTGGATGCGCGAAGTAAAAAATATTTATGACGATTATTCCGGTTTAAAAGTAGTAATTACAGGTTCTTCGTCCCTGCATCTTTCAGAAAGCAAAGCAGATTTAAGTCGACGGGCGATGGTTTATCAATTGCCAGAGTTGTCACTTCGGGAATATATTAGTCTTTCAACAGGGGATGAGATCCCGGTTTTTAGCTTGGAAGAAATCCTGAAAAATCACAGAAAAATAGCCACTGAACTTACCGCATCCATCAAGCCATTAAAATGGTTGAATGAGTACCAACTTCGCGGAACCTATCCATTTGCACTGGAAAGTCTGGATTCATTTCTCATCAGATTAGAAAAAGTAATGATGATCGTTTTGGAAGTGGATCTGCCCGCTGCCTTGAATATTGATTTTAAATCGGTTCAAAATCTGAAAAAACTACTCTATGTAATTTCAACATCAGCCCCTTTCAAGCCAAATATTTCGAATCTGAGCGCAAAAACCGGCATTGCCCGCGACACTCTACTTCGTTATCTGCATTATCTTGAGCAGGCGAATCTGATTATGCTTTTGAAAAGTAATAAAAAGGGAATGAGTTATCTCACAAAACCCGAGAAAATCTATCTGCAAAATACAAGCCTCATGCACGTTCTATCCTCAGAAAACGTAAACACCGGCACGCTTAGAGAGACGTTTTTTCTGAATCAGTTGGAAAATGTTACCGAAGTTTTTGATCATCCGACGGCTGATTTCACCATAAACGGAACCTATGTTTTCGAAATTGGTTGGAAAAAGAAGAAAAAGAAACAACTTATTGGAATTGATGATGGTTATGTTGTTTCAGATGATTTAGAGATTGGTTTTCAAAATAAAATCCCATTGTGGCTTTTTGGATTTTTATATTAGAATGAACAGCAGATGATGAACCTCAAAACGTGAAGGTCGCAAAGTTTTAATACTCGAACAAAAAACTAGAATTTATCTTTAATTTCCTTAGTGTTTTCGTGTCTTTGTGTTAAACAATAATTTTAAGAATTCTATGCCCGATTCCCAACCCGATATCCTCACGCAAAAACTCGGAAATCTTCCCCTGAATCCCGGGGTGTATCAGTTCAAAGATGAGCGTGGGAAGATAATATACGTGGGAAAAGCCAAAAAACTGAGAAACCGGGTGCGTTCGTATTTTCAGCAATCACGCGATCATAACGGGAAACTGCGTGTCATGGTCGCTAAAGTGCGAGACTTGGAAACAATCATCACAGATTCAGAAGCAGAAGCGCTAATTCTTGAAAATAATCTGATTAAGGAGCATCAACCCAGATACAATATCGCGCTGAAAGATGATAAGTCGTATCCATATATATGTGTAACTCCGGGGGAGCGACCTCGTGTTTTTCCGACTCGTTCAATAATAAAAGATGGCAGTAAATATTACGGGCCGTATGCCAATGTTGGGAAAATGAAGCACATGCTGGAGGTCATACGGAAAACGTTCGGGTTGTGTACCTGCGCATGTTCACCCCGCAACATCGATAAAAACCGGGGAATACCAAAATGGCACAGTTGTTTTGATGAATATTTTGAAAATTGTTCCGGTGATGCTGATTTGGAACAGTATCAGGAAACCATGAAAAAAGTCTTGCAACTGTTAAATGGGAAAACAGCTTCTTTGATTCGTCAGCTGAAAGAAGAAATGCAAATGGCCGCTGAATCACTTGAATTTGAACAGGCTGCATTTTTGCGCGATGGAATTGACGCCCTTCAAAAATACAGCGAAAAAATGAAGATGGTCACCAACGAGGAAATAAACAGAGATGTGTTTGCCATTTTTGTTGATGACGCTGAGGCAGTTGCATGCGGAGTGCTTTTCAAAATCAGAGAGGGTAAGCTGCTGGGACGCCATCATAAATTCATAAAAAATATTGAAGGAACTCCCGTACCAGAGGTGATGCAGGCTTTTGTGGAAGATTATTACACCGGTGCTGTGGCCGGAATTGAACCGGATGAAGTGCACGTGAGTGAACAACTTGACGATGATGAACCGCTGATGGAATACCTGAGCAGTCAGGTCGGACGAAAAGTACCCGTCATTCAACCACAAATTGGCGAAAAAGCGCAGTTGGTGACTATGGCAAAATCCAACGCAAAGCTTTTGTTAGGAGAATATACGCTTCAAAGAAAAAAAGCGGAAAAAGATCATATTCCACATTCCATAAAAAGTTTACAGCGAGATTTGTTTCTGCCACGGTTACCCCGGCGAATTGAATGTTTTGATAATTCAAACCTGATGGGAACTGACCCAGTGGCATCTATGGTCTGTTTTGTGGACGCGCAGCCCCGAAAAACTGAATATAAACGATTTAATATCAAAACAGTTGTTGGCCCGGATGATTTTGCATCCATGAAGGAAATCCTGACCCGACGCTATTCCAGAGTGATGAAAGAGAACGAACACATTCCCGATTTGATTGTAGTGGATGGCGGAAAGGGGCAACTTTCGAGTGCAGTTGAAGCATTGCAGGAAATCGGGTTTTACGGGCAGGTTCCAATTGTTGGGCTTGCAAAACGCCTGGAAGAAATATTTTTACCCGGTAAGTCCGATCCCATCATGATTCCGAAAACATCATCAGCATTAAAACTGATGCAACAACTCAGGGATGAAGCGCACCGATTTGCTATTACATTCCACCGCAATAAGCGTTCCAAGCGAACCTTTCGGTCAGAATTGCAGGATATTCCGGGCATAGGTGAGAAAACGGCTCGTGACCTCATCAAGCATTTTGGCTCAGTAAAGAAAATAAAAGAAGCCACTCTTGAAGACGTTCAGTCAGCAATTGGTAAAAAAACGGGACAGGTTGTATTTGAGTATTTTCAGGTTCACCACTCGTAGAGTATCAAAAAGAGCTATCATGCAGGGTTTTTGATTCAATGCTGTACTAATTACTGAACACTATTATATTTTCAAATATACACTAATTGGCATGAACAGGCGTTAACGGTGTTGTATTGATGAGATATTGCTTTGGTATGGTTATTGTACCTAATCAAGTCAGAAGGGTGTTAAGCCATTTGAAATGACTCAAACACCTCTCTTGTTTAGAATACTAACTTTTTTATCTTTAGATAAGATGTGCAGTTGGTCAAACTAAACAGAAAATCTGGTTTATTGCAAAATGCAGTGGCCAAATGCAATATCAATTATCACAAATCGTTTTAATCGTATGCTGTCATTTAAAAGTTCAAATCAAACATACACAGATCTTGATGATCAGGAATTAGTTCGTCTTTTCAGAAGAGAAAACGATCAAAAGGCTTTTACTGAATTATTTAGCCGTCATCAAAATAAAATTTACTCATACATATACAGCATGGTAACCAACCAGGAAGTTGCTAATGACATCTTTCAGGATACCTTCACTAAAGTCATCACAAAAATGGATGACACCTATAATGAACAAGGTAAATGGATTGCCTGGGTGATGAGAATTGCTCATAATGCTACCATTGACCACATCAGAAAGCAAAAGCGTTTTGTTGATGTGAACAGTAAAGATGATGCTGACTACGACTTTTATGCTCGTCTTGAAGATACGGATACTCCTGATGCGCAGGAAAACATGGAGTTTTCTGAAGCAAAATCAAGTCTTATGAAGCATATCGAAAGTTTGCCAAAGGAACAACGTGAAGTTGTTATGTTAAGGCACTACTATGAAATGTCATTTAAAGAAATCGCAGAATTAACCAATGTTTCCATCAATACAGCTCTGGGAAGAATGCGCTACGCGCTGATTAACCTCAGAAAAATGTTTGACAAGGAAAACGGAAAAGAATACCAATATGCAGAACGTGGATGAACTCTGTATCAAATATGTAATGAATGAGCTCGACCCATCGGAGCGCATTATGGTTGAAAAAGCCATGCGTGAAGATGAAAACGTGCTCATTGAGATTGAAAGCTTGAGGTGTACCCTTAAAAAGCTGGATCAACTTCCCGAAGTTGCACCACCTGAAGCTTTACGTCAGCAGGTTTTGAATAAAGCCAGCCAGCACATTGAGGCTAAACGCAGGAAATGGCCAATGTTTCTGGGCATGGGAAGTTTAGCGGCTGCGGCCATTACTGTGGTAGTTTTTGGTTTAGGACTCTTTAATGAACCGTCTGAAGTCCCTGAACTGCAAACATCAAATAATACTCAACAAGCTGACTTGATGCAGGCCGGCAGTATTACTCAAGAAGTAGAAAATGAACCTAAATCAGAAAAAGTAAATAAAGAAACTACCGAATCAGATAATTCAGTTACCGAGCCCTGGGTTGACCGGCAAAAGGTATTGCGAATTCAAATCTCTCAGGGTCCTGATGGTAAACTAATCTTAGGATCAGATGCTGATGCCTCAGCTCAAGCTGGTGCACTCAGACCAGTTGAAACGAATCAATCTACAACATCATATCCGGTTATGCGTGATATACAACTTACTAGAACCAGGCAGTAAAGCCGAATTATTTAAATACGATTTTTGAGTCCGCAAAAGGTGTTTATATCACTCACTGAATGCGGACTTTTTTAATTTATCCCGGATTTTTCACCAAGATATTTATATTATAATCAATTACTTATTAATATAAATATACCTTTTCGCGAATAATTCGGGTTATATAGATGAAGGCTTTGATAAACCAAGGTTTTTGATTGAGTGTAACACCGGAGCAAAAAGAAACCTGAGTCCTGAAGCTTAATGGATGAAGAATTAATTTTTGCAAAAAGGCAGTAATCGGGTAATCAAACAGTTTTGCAAAGCACTCTATATTTACATTAGTATCAGTGGATAAGGTATCTTATTTTATAGCCCGAAGAACTAATTTGTATTTTCTGCAATTCGGGCAGGTAACATTTAATAAACAAACCGGTACATGGGTAAAGTAATTTCAGTTGCCAATCAAAAAGGTGGCGTTGGAAAAACAACTACTTCCATTAATTTGGCGGCAAGCCTTGCGGCCATTGAACACTCTACATTATTGATTGATATTGACCCTCAAAGTAACTCAACCAGTGGAATTGGTATTGAGCCAAAGACGGTTTCGCAATCAATTTATCAAATTTTAGTGGATGGAATTGATGCGGATGAAGCTATTCTAAAAACAGAACTTCCTTTTTTAGATATTATTCCAAGTCATATAAACCTTGTTGGCGCTGAAATCGAAATGATTGACAGGCCAAAACGAGAGCGCATACTCACTGAGTCTATCGAAATACTCAGAAAAAAATATGACTTTGTTATCATCGATTGTCCGCCATCATTAGGATTATTAACGATTAATTCCCTTACAGCCTCCGATTCAGTTCTTATTCCTGTTCAATGTGAATATTTTGCACTCGAGGGTTTGGGCCAGTTGCTGAATACTATTAAAATAGTGCGTCAACATTTAAATAAAGAGTTGGAAATAGAAGGTGTTGTTTTGACGATGTTTGATATTCGCACAAGGTTATCTAATCAGGTTGCTGATGAAGTGAAGCGCTATTTTGGTGATAAAGTATTTGAGGCTGTTGTTACACGAAATGTTCGCTTGGCTGAATCTCCCAGCTTTGGAAAACCTGCACTTTTGTATGATTCTATGAGTGCCGGTGCACAAAATTACCTGGCTTTGGCTCGTGAAGTTATTATCCGAAATAAGAAACTTTTCAAAAATAGTCCGGTTTTTAATTCAGAACCGATTGTAAAAAAATAATGTAGCGGATTTATGTCAAAAAAAGTGTTAGGTCGTGGATTAGGAGCTTTTTTCCCGGAAATGAAAGAATCTGATGGTAGTGAAGAAGGCAGTTCTCAACAATTACCAACGGAGCCGAAGGAACGCGTAAATGTGATTTTGCATATTCCGGTTGAATCTATCCGACCTAATCCACATCAGCCCAGAACTGACTTCGATATCATTAAATTACAGGAACTCTCCGATTCTATTCAGCAACATGGTTTGATACAACCCATCACTGTTCGTCATTTAGGCCGCGAACGCTTTGAATTGATTTCAGGTGAAAGAAGGTTGCGTGCGACCCGAATGGCAGGAATTTCAACCATTCCAGCGTATGTGCGGGAAGCTGAAGACGATGAAATGATTGTTTTTGCAATAATAGAGAATATTCAGCGTGAACAGCTTAATCCTATAGAAGTTGCTCTTGGTTATCAAAGGCTTATGGAAGAATGCAGTCTTACTCAGGAGCAGGTAGCTACAAATGTGGGGAAGAACAGAACGACTATTACGAATACACTCCGATTATTGAATCTTCCGGCACCCATTCAGTCGGGGTTACAAATGGGGAAGATAACAGCCGGTCATGCACGAACACTTATATCTGTTGAAGATAAATCGTTACAGGAAAAGCTGTACCACAGAGTTATTGAACAGGAATTATCGGTGCGCCAATTGGAAGAAATGGTGCGAAATGCATCATCCGAAAAGAAAAAATCGGCGCGACAAACAGCCGAAAAAGACCCTAATGATATAATGATTCGGGAAATTACATCCCGTCTTCGCAGAACACTTGCCACCAAAGTAGATATCAGGAAAAAAAATAAAGGTGGGGAAATAAAGATTGAATATTATTCTGATGATGAGTTAGAGCGTCTTTTGAGCTTGTTCGATAACATTCAGTCTTGATTTCAGGCACATGAAGCCACTCGAAGGTCACATAAAGTTTATCAGTTTTTATGTATGTTTGCTTACGTTGGGTATGCTTTTATTTGTGAAATCCTCCACAGCTCAGCAGCAATCATCAGAGCTTTCGTTTTCCTATCATGACATATCGAACACCGAGCTTCAGGAAGCCAAAAGAGATACAGTACCCTTACCCCGAAAAGTAATGTTGCAATCCGTTTTTGTGCCTGGTTGGGGACAAATAACTAATAAACAAATATGGAAAATCCCAATAATATATGGTTTGATGGGCGGATTGAGCTATTATGCATGGAATGCTCATAATCAATATAGCGGATACAGAGCCGCATTTTATAACTCAGACCCTGAAAATACGGATTTTAGGTTTGGTCAGACACCATCATGGGTTAACCCTGACGCACCACCTGATTTTTATCAAACTACACGAGATTTTTACCGAAACAGAAGAGACTTCCTTATTGTAACTGTTGTTCTTTCGTATGTTCTTAATTTTGTTGATGCGTATGTTTACGCGCACATGCGTGATTTTGATGTAAGTGATGATTTAGCTTCAAGAGTTTCTCTAACACCTGCTCCCGACTTAGCTCATGGTAATCCGGTTGGATTTCGGTTTAATTTTAGATTCTGAAAATATGTCAAAGAACAAAAATAAAACTATTCCTGATAAATATTCGAACTCCTTAGAAGCTGATATCTGGAGCGTATTTAAGATAATGGGAGAATTTGTTGAAGGATATGAACGTATGCTTAAAATTGGACCATGTGTATCAATTTTTGGTTCAGCGCGTTTTAAGGAAGACCATATATACTATAAAATGGCTGAAGAAGTGGCGTTTAAGCTTACTCAAGTTGGTTTTGGAGTGATAACGGGTGGCGGACCCGGTTTAATGGAGGCCGGTAATAAAGGTGCAAAACTCGGAAATGGTAAATCCGTAGGCTTGACTATCAGGTTACCTTTTGAAACGGATGCCAATTCGTATGTTGACAGAGACCATCTTATTCAATTTAATTACTTTTTTGCCCGGAAGGTTATGCTGGTGAAATATGCGCAAGGATTTGTGGTTTTACCTGGTGGTGTTGGAACCTTAGATGAATTTTTTGAGAGTCTTACCTTAATGCAAACAGGTAAAATTAACCGATTTCCTGTTGTTTTAATGGGTAAAAAATACTGGGAAGGACTCTTAGTTTGGATGAGGGAAACACTATTGGAAGAAGGAGCAATCTCAGGGAAAGATTTGGAATTATTCATCGTAACCGATGATTGTGATGAAGCAGTTGAATACCTTACTCAATTTTATGAAACGCATAAGCTGGCACCAAATTTCTGATTGGCTTATCAACATATTTTATTTTTTACTATGGATCATTGTTAAATTGCCGGATAACCCACAAGCTTCAACATTAGTTAATAAGTATTTGCATGGGTTTCCGGGATGACCAACCACTAAATGGGTGAAACCTTGAATATATAATGTCTAAGCACCTCAAAATAAAAACCTGCTGCGATTAATTTTTCTACATTACTATTTTCCTTTGTGTTTCGATTGATTTATATTCACCATCTTTGGGAGTAATAGAATCTTTAGTTGCTATACTTTTCAACTAAACAATCCCGTTATATCACTGTACTAATTTTTAGAAACCAAATATGTAACTTATGAGTCACTTGAACAAAATAGGACTTTCAATCATTTTTCTGGCTCTTATGTTTGCCGGAACGAATCACGTACATGGGCAAACATATACAGAAGTAGTGAATAAATTCAATGAGGCTCAAGAAGTCCTCAGAGCTAAAAACCTACCCCAAGCACTTGAATTATTCCGAGAAGCTGCTCAAATGTCCCGAGCAGTTGGTAGTGAAGCTGATGAATTGCGTAGCAGGGCGGAGCGTCAGATTCCTAATATTCAGTTTGCAATAGGTAAAGAGCAATTTAGCACTCGCAAATTTGACGAAGCTATTGAAACCTTTAAAGCAGCTCGAAATTCAGCTGTTGAGTACAATGAATCCAACATTAAAAGTCAGGTGGATAGAGCTCTGCCCGTTGTTTTTCTACAATATGGTAATATTGAATTCAGAAATGAAAACATAGATAAAGCGGAAAGGCTCTATAATTCAGCCATTGAAGAGAATCAGAATTATGGGCGTGCGTACTATCAACTCGGATTAGTTGAAAGACGCAGAAATAATGTGGATGAAGCCATCGCTTACTATGATCAGGCAATCCAAATTGCACGCAGTACAAGTGACCGTGAAGTTGAAAACCTGGCCGAAGGTGCGGCGCGTGATTATTTGACTTATCTTGGGGCTTCTTCACTCGAAGATGAACGTGTTCGTCAGGCAATCACCTATTTGGAGCGGTCATTAGAGTATGATATGGAACATGCCGATACCTATTACCGACTCGCGGAAGCATACAATAATTCTGCAATGTGGGATGAAGCCATCCGTGCCGCTCAACAAGCCCTGCGATATGAAAGAGGAGGTCAAGTGGCTAAAGCTAAAATCCATTTTGAATTGGGAATTTCTTACAAAAATCAAAATAATAAAGGACAGGCGTGCACTTCATTTAAGAATGCTGCTTATGGCAATTTCCGTGCAGCAGCAGAGCATGAAATAGAGCATGAATTGAAATGTAATTAATTTTATAGAATTTACATGAAAAGGCTTTCCAATTTGGAAGGCCTTTTTTTTGGTTTTTATTTTGAGGTGTTGGATTATATAGTTTCTATGGCTCACACATGTGCGATTGGGTCATCCCGCAAACCCATGTTGAAAACATGAATCTTGGGAAAGTGACTGAGGGTTATGGGGGAACTTCCAATTTCGACATGATAATATGGTAGAATACGCGTAAACAGCTTGTTATCAATGATTTTCCAGCTATTGCAGATAGAAACGCAATACCATTTCCGAGTTTGAAGTTCCCGCATTAGCCTCGCATTTTTTCCAATATCTTAACTATCGATTGGGATCTAAGGTGAACAGGTACAAGTTTTCCAGGTTGTCGCCAGAATTTTCAGTATCTCAAAATAATAACGAACCCTTTATTTGTTTTTTCATAGAGTATAAAAGTATTAAAAATTTCTGTTGAATTATGCATCATAAACCTTACTTTTGAGGGACTCTAATTAGTGGGGTTGAAGAAAAAGGAAATTCCTATATAGATATCATTTCTAATTAATATTAAACACTTTAACGAATTACATTTTTAATGTAGTTCATAGAACTATACATATTTTACCATGTCACTTTCTCTCGAACAACGTTGCGTTCACACCATCCGTACTCTATCAATTGATGGCGTTCAAAAAGCAAATTCAGGTCACCCGGGTATGCCAATGGGAATGGCCGATGTCGCTTTTGTACTTTGGACTGAATTCCTGAAACATAATCCCAAAAATCCAAAATGGGATGATCGTGACCGTTTTGTACTGTCTGCCGGTCACGGTTCCATGCTATTGTACAGTTTACTGCATCTTACCGGCTATGATTTGAGTCTTGATGAACTCAAGAATTTTCGTCAGTGGAACAGCCTCACACCCGGTCACCCCGAAGTTGGTCTTACACCCGGAGTTGAAACTACAACCGGACCGCTTGGACAGGGTTTTGCAATCGGCGTTGGAATGGCACTTGCCGAGGCGCATCTTGCTGCTCGTTACAACAAAGAAAATCAACCTGTTAACCACTACACCTATGCAATTGTAAGTGATGGCGATTTGATGGAAGGGATCAGTCAGGAAGCTGCATCCCTGGCCGGACACTTGAATCTCGGAAAGTTGATTTATTACTACGATGATAATAAAATCACCATTGATGGCAGCACTGATTTGGCGTTTACCGAAGACGTTCAAAAGCGTTTTGAAGCTTACGGCTGGCACTGCATCAAAATTGATGGCCATGACCGCGATGCGATTCGCAAAGCAACCGTTGAATCACAAAAAGTGACTGATAAACCATCGCTGATTTTATGCCGGACACACATCGGTTTCGGTAGCCCAAACAAGCAGGATACCGCAGGCAGCCACGGTTCGCCACTTGGGGATGACGAAATTCGCCTCACAAAACAAGCCTACGGTTTAGACCCGGATACGAAATTTCATATTGATGATGATGTCCTCCATTTTTTCCGCAATGTCGCTGAAAAAGGTGATAAAGCGGAAGCCGAATGGAATAAGAAGTTTGAATCCTACAAAAAAACACACCCTGAATTTGCCTCAGAATTGATGGATTCTTGGAATCGCAGGTTGCCTGATTTCAAATCAGTCCTTCCGCAATTCCCTGCTGATGCAAAAGGATTGGCAACCCGTTCGGCCTCCGGTAAAACGCTTGATGCGCTAACCAAAGCCATTCCGTCGCTTGTTGGTGGATCTGCTGATTTAAGTCCGAGCAACAACACCAAAACCGGTGCACTTGACATACTGAATCCCGAGAATTTTGGTGGAAGATATATTCACTATGGGATTCGTGAACATGCTATGGCTGCGATGATGAATGGAATGAATCTGCACGGGGGAGTGATTCCTTATGGTGGAACCTTCCTTATTTTCTCGGATTATTGTCGCCCTGCCATTCGTTTGGCTGCGCTTTCACACATCCCATCCATTTTTGTTTTCACGCACGATAGTATCGGACTTGGCGAAGATGGACCTACCCATCAGCCCATAGAGCATTTGGCTGCATTACGTGCTATGCCCAATTTATTGGTGCTTCGTCCTGCGGATGCCAATGAAACCGCGTATGCGTGGCAAATTGCCCTCGAAAAAACCGATGGCCCGAGCGTGTTGGCACTAACTCGCCAAAACCTTCCGGTCGTTGATCGCTCTGTTTACGGAGATGCTTCCGGTACCTTAAAAGGTGCCTATATCCTGAAGGACTCCGATGGAACGCCCGATATTATTTTGATGAGCTCCGGCTCGGAAGTCACCATTGCTTTAGATGCTGCTGAGCAACTTTCTGCTGAGGGACACAATGTCCGTGTAGTAAGTATGCCATCGATGGAAATTTTTGCCAAGCAACCGGCTTCTTACCGGGATAGCGTATTGCATCCGTTGGTTACCAATCGTGTCGCCATTGAGGCAGGCGTTGCGATGGGCTGGGAGCGCTGGACGGGAAGTTATGATTCTGTGGTCGCTTTAGACAGGTTCGGAGCCTCAGCGCCTTATGAAACGCTTTACAAAGAATTAGGACTCACAGCCGAAAGTGTTATTGAAAAGGCGAAAAAACAACTGCACTAATTCAACATTGAAGTTCAAAAAAAGCCACCTCGTGTGGCTTTTTTTGTTTATTTGGGGATGATGATGATCGTGGTGATTGATGAAATTATCAGGGTATAAGCTTACTTTATTGTCTATTTTGTCAGGTTATGTATTGACAATAATATTGTAATTGTCAGGTAATAGCCTTATATTTAATCGTTAAAAGTCAGGTAATAGCCTTATTGTTATGGATAATAAAAAACTACAAATAGAACAACTCGATAAAAGAATCGAGCTTTTTACGCCTGCAAGGCGGTTCCCAAATCCTCCAACCGGATGGATAAGAGCTATTCGTTTGGCTCTAGGGATGTCCTTGCAGCAATTAGCCAACAAATTAGCAATAACAAAACAAAGCGTCCAAGAGATTGAAATGCGTGAAAAAGAGGGAGCTATCACGTTGAAGTCATTGAAAGAGACCGCCAGAGCTCTCGATATGGAACTGGTGTATGGATTTGTGCCCAAAAATGGAACATTGGAGAACTATATTGATGCAAAAGCCCGTGAATTGGCAGAAAAAATAGTTTACAGAACTTCAAATAATATGAAGCTCGAAGATCAGGAAAATTCAAAAGCCCGAATAAAAAAGGCAGTTAATGAACGTGCAGCTATAATCAAACATGAACTTCCGAAATCGTTATGGGATTAGATTTAGAATATATTGATGCACAAACTCCACTGGATGAAGATGAGAAGGAAGGGTTATTAATCCCGACTATTGCAACTCGTGGTGAACTTGATGAGTTTGAACAACAAAATATTGAAGAAGCCCTCGAATGGATTCTCAAAAGGTCATTTAAAAAAGAAGCAATAGTGACAGAGACATTCATTCATAATCTGCATAAACGGATGTATGGAAACGTATGGAAATGGGCGGGAACATTTAGAAATACAAATAAGAATTTAGGAGTTGATAAATGGCAAATTCCTGTTGCTCTAAAAGATTTATGTGATGATGTCCGGTTTTGGATAGATAATGAGACATTTTCTCCTGATGAGATTGCAATACGGTTTAAACATCGAATTGTAAGCATTCATTGTTTTCCTAATGGAAATGGAAGACACAGTCGATTATTGGCGGATGTTGTGATTGAAAAAGTTTTTAAACTTCCTCCATTTAGTTGGGGTTCATCAGCTAACTTAGTTCAAAAAGGTGATGTCAGAAAAGAATATATAGATGCAGTACGTTTAGCCGATGAAGGAAATGTCAAGCCATTACTAAAATTTGCTAGATCATAATAAATCCCCTAAAATGGAAAATCCTGAAGAACCTTACGAACTTCCGATTGATGGTGTGTTGGATTTGCACTTTTTTAAGCCGTCAGAGGTCAAGGAGCTGGTTCCTGATTACATTGAGGCTTGCCGGAAAAAGGGGATTTACAATATCCGGATCATTCATGGGAAGGGAACGGGGACATTAAAACGGTTGGTTCATTCCGTGCTTGAGAAACACCCGGATGTTTTGAAGTTTTATGCCGGTGTGGGAACAGGGAACTGGGGCGCTACTTCAGTTGATTTAAGGCAGTGAAAACTAACTGAAATTTGAGCCTGATACATAATTGGAATAATCACCGGCGAAAAGAAGAATCTGAGGGAATTCTGCTGAATGGATGAAGTCATTTGTTCTGCAAACTTCTTGAAAAGTATTTATACAGCAGCTTAAATTAAGGGGGTAAAATACATGCTGAATACCTGCTCCGGCATGGATTATATCACCCAGGAAAAAACCGGTTTGAACCCAATTAGAGGGCATATTTCGTTTTGAACAAATAGTGAACAATTTATCTGATTGTGCAGATTTCCCATTATTTTGAGTTAATTGATGAGCGATTTGCTCATTATTATCAATCATTGGCTGAGTAACTACAATTTCAGAATTAGATGGACTCATTGGTGCACATGATTGTTTATTTGCATTCGACTTTTCAGATTGAATGAAGTTTTTTATAGTAGAAAGTATGTCAGTTTGTTTTGCAACATTGGATAAAGAGTGCATCGTTAGGTTGTACTTATCTAAATATTTTTGGGCAGTTCTGATTCCGTTTGGATTGATTGGCTTAAGAGTTTTTTTGAAGTTTATTTTGAATGGCTCCTGTTGAACCACTGCATTTGATAAAGAGGTGTTTCGATTTCCGATATATATGAAAGCCAATAAATCCGGCTCATCAAACCTGGGAAATGTCCGCAGTATGGTTTTATAACCGAAAGATTCTGTAATATTAATCAACATTGAAATCAGTAAACCGGTTCTTATATAATTTACAGCGTCAATTTTGCGGCAATCAGGGTCGTTATTTGAGCGAACAAGTGAAATTTCGAGAATATCTCCCCGGAATCGTAACTTGGATTGAGTGCTTAGTTGTAATTCCTGTAATCTGTCAATCGTAAGTCTGACAAAGTATTTTAATCTCTGTATAGAATTATTTCCGCTTAGCGTGTTTTCCAACATAATATTGGGTTTGCCTGAAATCATTATTGTTGTATAATTCTTACGGAGCGGATGAGTGTTATTTTTGAGATGCTTTATGTTCGCCTGTTAGGGAGAAAAAAACTTCGAGTTCTTCATGAGCGCGTATCAGGCCAAAAAGTGCGCTGGGCGGATCAATACCGAAATCTTTCATATTTATAACTTTAGAACCTTTTAGTCTGAACCGGTTTAATTCACAAGGTTCAATATCTACCATTATGGTTACCTCTTTGCCTACACCTGCAACGGAAAGCACCCCTTCAACTTCAAGCTGAAAAGGTGCGCATTCAGGATCCAGATTAGTAACGAGTCGTGCAGAATGATATCGAAATTCGATGGAAGGATAATCTTCGGCTTTCAGAGCTTTATAAAAATCACGATTCATTTTACGTTTACCGCAATCAAACTCCCAAACCGGAATATTAATACGCACATTGCCATTACGTTCATCGGTAGTATCAGCCAACTCATTCGGGTTTACAGAGGTGCTTTCTATGTTTGCATATCCTACTATTTCGCCGGCTTTGCAGTAAATATCACTAACCGTTGATGAACCTTCAATCCAAAGCTGGCTTTCCTCTTCAATTAACTCGAATTCATATTGTGCGTGAATCGTTGTTGGCCATAGTATGCTTATTAAGAATAATAATAGAATGTTGTAGAGGAGTTTCATAGCCAGCTTACGTTTTTGTTGGTGGATGCAATTGAACCGGAAAATACGATTCAGATTTAATTTTTAACAAGATAGAGAGTGTAATGGACTTCCATTTCTTCCTTAGCTTTTACTGTTCCGAGCATAGCTGAAGGGCGGTCGATGCCATATTCACTAAATGCTATATTTTGAACACCACTGAAAACTATAGAACCATCTTCAAGTAATTCAGCTGTAAGATTTAATGTCACATCATTATCAGCACCAGCAGCATTGATAGTTCCATTTGATGAAATAGTGAATCGTTTTCCATCGGAATCAGGCTCAGAAGTAATATTCGTTTCTTCAAGAGTAAAGTGAATTTGCGGGTGATTTTTTTTGTCCAGATACTTGTGGATGTTTTTGGTCATCCGGCTACCACCTGAAATAATATCTTCGACCGGAATTGAAAAGCCGGATAGTAAAAAAGCTTCATCAGAGCGGCCTTCTTCAAGTGCTTCCATATCAACGGTGAAGGCAGCTTCAATGGTAGTTACATCTGCATCCCAACTGCCAACGGTAGAGCCACCTTTGATAGTCATGGTGCTTCTATCATTATCAATTACATATTCAGTTTTTTCTGCTGGTTTGTCGGTTCCTGCTGTTACTGCAAATGGAATGAAGAGCAGAATCAGAGTAGATTTGAGAAATTTCATGGTTGTGTCCTGTATAGGGTTATTCTTAAATGAAACTCCTGCCATATTATTTTATTACAGCAGGAGTTTCTATAGTTTGTTTAGTTAGAAACTAATGACAGCTTCTATCATAAATCCTTTGAATTCAGCATCATTGAAGAATGATCCGGTATCAAATCCGTCATATTGCTGGTTAACATACTCAACTTTTGTAAGTACATTTTTGGTTATGAACCAACCACCACCAATGTTGAAGCGAGAGATATCGACATCCTCATTTGCATTGGTTTCGCCGGTTAGCAGGTTGTAACGTCCACCGAGGTAGATACTTTCATTCTTGCCAAAGCGATAGAGTAATTCTGCACCATATTGATTGACCGTACGTGTATCTGATTCAGCGCGGGCTTTTCCACTGGCATTTTCAAACATACCGAAGAATTCAAGCCCTTGATACTTCACAAAGGGGTTTATCATAATAGCGGTTAGCTCATTTGAGAAAGCAGGATCGAAACGTGGTGTTCTGAATTCGGATGGATTATCTGTAAGAATATTGTAATAACGGGCACCTGCACGGTCACCTGCATATAAATATGTTCTGTTTGAGCGGCCTGTATGATATACGGAACCGGTTATACGAACACGCAGATCTTCATTTACTTGTTGGTCGTAACCCAATTTTCCAACTAATGATACATGTGTTGTAAGCTGATCTTCAGCGACATCACGCACACTTTGGTTTAATTTACCATTTGTTAAGCCTACCATTGCAAGGAAACCATCGCGTTGGTAATACACTTCACCACCCACTTCGGTAGTAAATGCGTCCATTATATAGTTACCAACAAACGGGTTGAAAATAGTTTGGGCGTTATCACTTCTTCTGAAGTGTGCGTCACCATAATTAATTTCCATGTGACCCACTTTGATGGTAGTATAATCCATAATTTCAGATAGGTATCCTTCTTCAATAAAATCAAGACGGTCAACTTGTAAATATCCACCTTTTACATACGGTTGCGCATGGTGTCTTGATGAAAGGTAGGTGCGCAAATGCATACGAAGGCCGCTGTGCAATTGAACGTCTATATCAAGGTTTGAAGTAGCGAGGTTAAAGTTTGGACCAATCTCGAAAATATCAACACCACCATTGCTGTGATCTAATGATTGGAATTGCAAAGTGTTTGATCCGCCAATACGGACTTTAACACCATCGAATTCAACGTTATTATCTTTTGGAGTTTCAAATATATTTAAGCCTGTTTTATCAGGAGCTCTAAAATATTGTAAATCGCGTGATTGTTGCGCGTAAACACTAACGGCCATTACTGAAATGGCAACGATTAGGAGAGTTATTTTTGATATCATGTTTTTCATAATAATTGTAAGGTTTAAAAAAAAATTAGCTTTTAGGTTTAAAATTCAGTTGGCAGCACCATTGATAAAGTATTGCCGATCAACACTCATAATATCAGGCTAATATTAGATTATTGATGTAGGGATAATCCTGTTCATGTTGTAAGGGATTATCTGATGACTTTGTAGGGGTTTTCCTGACAGAGATTGGGAATGCTGAATCTTGGTGAATATTCCGGGTTAGCGTAATCTTGTGTGGTTTTGCCCGCAGATTTCACCAATTTACACAAATAGCGTATCACACGAAGGCGAATTGATATAAGAACAAAAAGGGTTTTGTAGCTGGGTTAAACTTCCTCAACCCATTGAATAGCCATTCGGGTGACATCATGGTTGCTTTCAAGCCCCATCTTATCTTTTATCCTGGCTTTATACGTTTCTATAGTTTTTGTTGAAACATGCATTCTTTCAGCAATTTCTTTAGTGCTGAGCCCCCTGCCGATATGTTCAAATACTTCAAGCTCACGGTCACTGAGTAATTCAATAGGAGATTGCTCAGAAGTTCTGCGATTATTCATCATGTTTTGCAACATGCGCTCATTTATGACATCACTTACAAAAATACCACCTTTTAGTATTTTATGGAGTCCTTTTACCAAAACTTCACCGGCTTCTTGTTTCATAATATACCCATTTGCACCAGCACGAATAGCTCTTTCAGCGTAGAGTTCTTCATCATGTCGGGAAACAATCAGAATTGACATATTAGGTTTTGCATTTTTAAGATGCTTAATCAACTCAATTCCATTCATCCCCGGTAATGAAACATCAATCACGGCGGCATCGGGGTTTAGTTGATGAATTTGCTCTAAAGCTTCTTCGCCACTAGAAAGCTGACAGCAAACTTCGAATGTGGGCTCTTCTTCGAGTGTAAGAGCAATACCTTTTCGAATCAGCGGGTGGTCATCAACCAAAAGTATTCGTTTTTTCATGTATTCTGTGCACTTTTAGGAAGTGTACATGCAACGATTGCCCCCTGAACCGGATCGTTGCTGATATCGATTCGGGCACCAATAAGCCGTGCTCTGAATTCCATTATGCGAACCCCCAAACCTTCTTGTTCGCGCCAACTCTCGGGAAATCCTGTCCCATTGTCTATGATACGGAATCGGATAAAATCGAAACCATCAACAATTGAAACCAAAACTTTTGAAGACTGACCGTGTTTTACAGCATTATTAATGGCTTCCTGAATAATTCGGTACAGATGCTCCGCAGTACTTCGCTCAGTGAGTTGAATATCATCGGTTGCTTTAACTTCACACTCAATTCTGAAAAGACGTTTCGATTGCCTTGCAAGCTCTTCAATGGCCGCATTGAATCCACCCTGGTCAAGGTCTATTTTGATGAGTCCTCGGGCTAAACCTCTGGAATAATCGTCTGCTTCTTTAATGAGTTCATTTATTTCCGTGATTTCTGGTGCAAGTTCATGATCTTCGTCATGAAGTTTTTTTCCAATTCTACTGGTTAACAATCCAATTCCGCTCAGCATTTGGCCCAAACCGTCGTGTAAATCTTGTCCTATGCGGTGACGCTCGTGTTCGCTTATACGCATAACTTCTTTTTCTAGACGGCGCTCTTCGGTTATATCTCTGACAATTCCGGTGTACATTCTTTTATCATTGATAGAAAATTCGCTAACAGCCAGATACATTGGAAAAACCGAATGGTCTTTTCGTTGGCCAAAAACCTCTCTGCCAATTCCAATTATTTGACGTTCCCCGGTTTTGTGATATCGATTCAAGTATTCATCATGTTCATCACGATAGGGTGTGGGCATTAAAATGTTAATATTTTTCCCAATTACTTCTGCTGATTTAAAACCAAATAGCTCTTCAGCAGCCTGATTAAACGAATCGATTTTCCCACTATCATCTATTGTTATGATGGCATCAACGGTGGTGTCAAGAATAGTACGTGTGCGTTTTCCACTTTCTGAAAGTGCATTTGTAGTTTTTTCCCTGATACGAGCTGCTGCTATAATATCAGCACAAATTCTTAGAACTGTTCGGTCAATTGTTATATCAATAAAATCTGAATCGAATTCTAAGCGAATTAATCCTCTGTTTTTATTTTCTTCAATTACCGGAGCACAAAAAAAGCGATGTTTGCCGGTTTGAGAGTTTTGGCAGTTAACAATGGGATCTCCACATGTAACACACTCTTCATAATCTTCTTTGTTATCAATTAATAAATGTAGCTGATTCATCACCTTTCCGTCCTGCAATGCTCTCGTTTCCAGAAAAAGCTCTCCACTTTCTTGTTCGTATTCAAGATAGGAACAAGTAACAGCTTTATAGAAACCGGACAGAAGCTTGAGTACATTTTGCCTGATTGAGATTTCAGAATCCTGGTTCAGTGCAAGACGTGTTAGCTCATGAATAAGATCGAGCCTGTTTATAAGTTGTTCACGATTATGTGTTTGTTTATGTAGATGAGAATGAAGAATGATATCAAGTACTTTTTTGTGAAAAATTGCAGGAGTCAAGTCTTCTAATTTAATGGAATGGTGAGATATTCTTGAGTTTGGCTGAGGTGAATCCACATCTTCAAAAAGAACAATAAAAGCGTAACTTCCCACTTTAATTGATATAGAATCAAGTACTTTTGGAGTATAATCAAAAATTAACACGCATTTCTTTATTTGACTATCCAAAAGATTGATGTCCTCAGGCTTAGAAATAAACACAATTTCAGTATTAAGTTTGGCAGCAAGTTCTTGCGCGGCTTTTTTGAAATCCCGTGGAATGCGATAAGCAACTATTATCATACAGAAAAAATATTTCAACTGTATTGTAAGTTGAAATGAATTAAATGAAGTATCAACACATCAAATATCCAGTCGTTGGCTATTTGTAAATCTCAATTTTATTTTACTCTAAAGTACAAAAATCTCTGCAATCCTATAGCTATTTTTTTAAATCTGACTTCGGTTTATAAACATGACTTTAGGCAGTTTTTACGGCTTAACACATGGTTTTCTTAATGATTATATTAACGAGAAACCGTAGATATTCACATGTTTCTTCATTGACCTTGAAAAGCCAAATATCTAACTGAAAGACTCAATTTGACTCACTTTACTGCCTATACTAACCCGCCTGATCGTATGCTTTTTTCATCCATTCAATTAAATCAGGGCTAATTTCATTTGCATCCATGAGGTTAATTTGGTGGGTACACATTGCATTAGTAGCTGTTATTTCTTTCAACATTTCGTCAGGTTCTACATTCTTCAAATTTAAACATATTTCAAATCTGGTTTTGGTAGCGGGTTTCAGAATTGCAAATTGCTTTTTCCTTCTTAGGCTTACGTAGGTTTTTTTTGGTGAAATTTCCAAATCCTCTCCGAATGTTTCTGTTTTTTGAATCAATGTTTTATAAAGAGGAATAAAATGCTCTTTGCCTTTATATTGAGCTTCAATCAGCTTCTCTGAACTTTCGGCCGAACCGGCATCACTTTCGTTAGCTTTGTGTGCTACAAGGTTGGCATAACCATGTGTAAAACCATGTCTATCTTTCAGGAATTTAATAATGTGACCATGTTTTTCTAACTTCTCACGTTTAACCAGCTCAATCCATTCAACAAGTGATTTACTGGTATTCTTTTCCAGATTATCAATCATTGTTTGTAAAGCATTATCCATATTACTCTCCTCTTTTAGTAAAAAATGCGACTACAACTGTGGTAATAAAACCCATTACCGGTGTTCCAATAAGCATATAAAAAATATAGCTCTTCAGGTTAAAGGAAGCTTCGGCTTCTTCGCGGGTCATATCTTTCTGAGCGACAGCAAAGTCAGACATATTTGAAAAAAAATCGGGAGTAATAACCGTTGATGTTATAATCTGTGCAAGCGGACTTAAAGCAGTAACAATAATTGTTATGATGATACCGGCTTTAAATCCCTGTTTATAAGTCATTAAACCTCCATAGTAGGTTTTTCGTTTATCGAGGAGAGCTAACAGGTAAATGGCAATAGCGGGTATGGCAACAAAATTCGAATAATACATGTGCTTATCAATATGTGTACTATGAAGCCCTGCCAATCGCTCTAACAACATCCAAATGAGCATCATAGCAGTAAATATGAATGCCCATTTTATTTCTACTTTATATGTATTCATATAACTACAACACTTTATTATTTCATTGAATGTAAGCCGATCATATTGCCCTCAGTATCCTGGCAGATAGTGCAGAAACCAAATTCCCCGATGGAAAATTTCTCCTTTAAAATAGTTCCTCCTGCTTTATGGACACGATTTTCTTCCGTTTTGCAATCTTCACATGTGAAATATACAACAGTACCGGTTCCGCCTGATTCTATACCTTCAGCTTTCACCAATGCGCCGCTAATATTTGGTCCGTTCATGTCAAACGGGAAAGATACCATGTGGAAGGAGTTCATTTCGTCTAACTCAGTGGGTACAATCATGTCTTCCATTTGGATGTTAAGTACGGCTTCATAAAAGCGTTTTGCTCTGTCCATATCCTGAACATAAATTTCAAACCAGGTAACCGGATTTTTCATAACACTATTTTATTAAGTGATGATTTGTGAATGATTTTTTCTATTAACGAATATTTCTGAAATAAGTTATATTGCTATAGGCCAATGTGTTAGGTGTAATATACATCAAAAATTCAGATTTATAATCTGGATGAATGTTCCTCTTTCAAATTTTTTATTTGATGATTTCTTTCCTTTAAAAGGCAACTACTCAGGCCTACTCTATAGGTCTGTGGATTTACTAATCGCTTGTATGATTCTGGTAGTTGATGGAGTCGCTCTTTACTGAATTGAGCAATCTCAGTCACTGATTTGGGTTCGTTTATTCGTTTGCCATCTTTCATTACCGGATGCAACAGCACTACACTACGGCACTTATGAAAATGCGTGTTCTTCCCATTATAAAGGGGGTAATGCATTTCGCTTATGTCGTTTTCTTCGTTTAAGGTGATGATATCAGCGAGATAGCTTCCATCTTCCGAATCAAGAATACGATGCACTTGCTTTTTGCCGGGTAAGGTAGTTTTAGCTGTATTCTCCGAAATTTTAATCCGGGGTTTGTCAAAAGCGTAAGCTAACTTGTAAACCCCATCAAGTGCGGCATCTGGCTGACCTGTACCGAGATTGGTTCCTACGCCAAAGCCATCAATAGGTGCTTTTTGTTCTAATAATGTTTGTATTGAAAATTCATCTAATTGATTGGAAACGAATATGTTAACATAGGGTAAACCGGCTACATCTAACATTTTACGCGATTTTTTTGAGAGATCTGCAAGGTCGCCGCTGTCCAGGCGAATACCTTTCAAGCGATTGCCGGTTGACTCCATTTCCTTGGCAATTTTAATGGCATTGGGTAAGCCACTTTCTAATGAATTGTATGTATCTACAAGTAAAATGGAGTTTTGAGGCCAAACTTGTGCAAATTGTCGGAAAGCTGATAGTTCATCATCAAAGCTTTGCACAAAAGAGTGTCCCATTGTTCCAGAAACCGGAATGTTGAAATCCATACCCGATTTAACATTGCTTGTCGCATCGAATCCTCCAATAATGGCAGCCCTACTGGCATGATATGCCGCCCCGCCTTGAGCTCTTCGCATGCTAAAATCTATTAAAGATCGCTGTCCGGCAACATGAAGCATCCGGCTTGCTTTGGTTGCTATAAGTGTTTGAAAATTCAATATATTTAATAGCAATGTTTCGATGATCTGGGTTTCGATAATTGAACCTTCGACTCTTAAGACAGGCCGTGTCGGGAATACAATATCTCCTTCCAGAGAGCTGTAAATGGAGCCTTTAAACCTGAAGTTTTTCAAATAGTCTGTAAATCTGGAATCGAAACCCCACTGTCTCAAGAAAGCAATATCATCCTCATTGAATTGAATGTGCTCAAGAATATCAAGTAGGTTTTCAAGTCCAGCGAAGATGGCATATCCGCCATTGAAGGGTAGTTTTCGGAAAAAATAATCAAAGACTACATGCTGCTCACCAACACTTCTTGAAAAATAGGCTTGAGACATCGTGAGTTGGTAATGATCTGTGTAAGTTCCGCTTGGATGGAAAAAATTATTCATGCTGTAATTTTCCTATTATAAACATCAAAATCAGATTGACTGAAAAGCAGAAAACGCAGTTTTTTCAGATATATCAAATCAACACAAATTTCATTCAATACAGACATTACAACATCTGTTGCCTGCTCAATCGGATATCGGAAAGCTCCGGTTGAAATAGCCGGAAATGCAACAGAATCTATTTTATGTTTTTCTGATAGTTTAATTGAATTGCGATAACAATTGGCTAGTAAGGTATCCTCAGGATGATCTACTCCATACACAGGCCCTAAACAATGAACCACATATTTATTAGGTAGTTTATGTGCTCCTGTTATTACCGCTTCACCCGGTTTAATAGGAGCAAACGGACGGCACTCTTCACTAAGCGCAGGTCCGGCAGCACGATGAATTGCGCCTGCTACACCACCTCCGGTTCGTAATTCAGCATTGGCCGCATTTACAATAGCGGTGATATCCGGTTGGTTGGCAATATCTCCGATTTTAATTTCAATGTTAACATTGGCTATGGTCATCATAACATCTACTAACTTCTTTCTTTGAGAATGAATAAAATCGCTTTTTTATAATTTGGCACATAGAGCTCGAAAAGAGTTCATTCCGCAAATCAATTATAATTCATCAAATTATACAGCATTACGAGAAGTCGGTTCATCGCATCAACCGACATCATTTAGCAAGACGTTTTTATCAATGTAATATGTTCTAATAACTTATTCAAAGATAACACGCCCGAATAACTGAAGAGTATAAAAAATGTGCAAACTGATTTACCGATTATCATCAATTTTGCGATATTCGAAGTACAACCACGCCTCTTGATGGCACGGTAGTGCTGAATGATGACATGCTTCCCAAATCTTCCTGTTCCCAAACATCTCGTACGTTGCTATTTCCTTGCAAGCCCAATGTGGTTTCGAAGTTGATGTTCCTCAACCTGCTTGATCCATCCCTGTTAAAAAGTCCAACAATCCAATCTCCGTTACTCATTTGACCGATCCATGTTTGGCTGCTTTCGTTAGTAGGGTTGTTATCAAGTGGTTTACCGACAAATCCATCGTGATTTAGTGCCAGGATTTCTTCATTTTGATAAAGCCAAAGATCGTCACCAATCGTATTATATTGGTCGGCTACGCCCAGGGGGCCTCCAGCTAATACATGCTGAGAAATAACAGATTTTTTCTCTTCATCCGAATTAAATGTGTTTAACCGGATAAAATCGCCACAAAGAATTAGGCTGTCTCTCCCGGCAATATGAGACCAATATGCGTAACCGTCCATTGGGTTTCCCCACTGCGACCACCATTCACGACGGTTTCCCCTGTTATCTTCACTAAACCGTGCCCAACCGCCAGCGGCTACATCTTCATTTATTCTGACCATGTGACTGAAACGGCGTTCAATTTCCGCTTCATTATTTAAATGCGGCATCACAGCCTTAAACAGCATCCCATTTTCATCAGCAGCCTCTTTAATCCAGCGCATAGCTGTGATGTAATGTTCTCTTGGTCTTTCAGGACCTACATCGCCCAGGTTTTTATCAAATCCATTCTCATACCATGACAAAAAATCTACATTCAGATAACGAATACCCATATCTGCATAATGTTGCACATAGCCTTTCACGTACTCTTCTGCGCCATTACGATCAACCTGAACCCAGTTAAACCACAATGCATCTTCGTTTCGGTTTATTATATTTTCTAAAGGTATGTCGGTTCCCACAATTGTAGCTCCGGCATCTGCAGCGGATGTGTGAACCCAAAGCGGATTATCGTACATACCCAAACTCATGCCTCGTTCCTGTAAATGATTCGCCCACCAAGCATAATCATTTTCCCAATGTCTGGAGTGGGATTTTCTGTAACCATGTTCATTTAACCGGGTTACATCACCCCATCCATCAAGTGCAATCATATCATATCCATAGGGCAATAAATGTTCTTCAACCCAATCTATATTTTTCATCAACTCCTCCTCAGTGATATAATTGGATTCATCGTCTGATTGCAGATAATGATGTTCATATACACTCCAATATAAAGGAGCTTTAAATGTGTTTAGTGGAATATCGGGTAATAGATTGTTATCGGGGTTTTGATCGATACTACTTGTGGAGTCCTTATCGCAAGCACCAAGCATAACGGCAAGCAGTATCGCTATTAAACTGTTTTTTAAATTCAATTTCATGAGTCCGTTTATTGTATTGTTCTGAGTAGCATTCAGAAACCAATTTACTGAATTACTTGGTGAATAATCCGGTTAGATAAGTTCTAACAGACATCGGGTTACTGGTGTGTTCAGCACTGTTGAATGTTTTTGAAAGTCGTTCTACAGAGCCAACTGCTATCAATAAACAAATAATGGAAACAGGTTATCTTCATCCAAATTAGAAACAACTGCCTTTGTCTCTCCGTCAAGGCTCATGACTACTACATGTTCTCTTCTGTTATCTATGAATTCAGCTATTGCAACAATTTGATTCCCGCTTTCAGAAAACCGTACCATTTTCATTGTCTGAGATTCTTCAAGTATCTGATAGTAACGACCCGTTGAAATTTCATATAAATGATAGCCAAACTTTAAGAATAGTTCTCGGCTATACTCACGTTGTTTTTTTACAAGCACATACGTATCGTTAATCACAAACTGGAATTCCGCTAGAGAATCGATGTTTTCATCAATCATAGTTGATTCACCGGTTTCTGTTTCCGTAATCCATAAACTACCATCCCCGGATTTTTTGAGTGAATAACTGCCATCCTGATTATAAAGGTCATCTGTAAAATCATCCACTTCTTCAAATTCAACGACTACTAATTGATTACCGGTTACTTCGAAACTCACTTTAAAATTTCGTCTGACATTATTGTTATCTATTGGTTCGAAGTAGTAAATCGTGGATAGGTACAAACCATCTTGGTAAGAGATTGACGTTGAATAAGCCGATGTGGGTGTATTATTTGCAGCTGCATAAGTAGCGTACGCTTCACAAAATAACATCCTTTCGCCATTTTCTATTCTATTCAGAATATCAAATCTAAACGGTCCTTGTTGATTGCATGAACCTGTTTCTTGTTGGGTATAAATATAGTCATCATTCAGGAGGATGATATTTGGTGTGGGCTCTAATGATAGAAGTTTTAGTACGTTTGTATTTAAATTGAGCTGATATACATAACCAGCGGAATTGTTGAATTCTTTGTCAAGGAAGTATAAATATGTTCCATTAGAACCAATTCTCAAATGTTGAGGTCTATGCTGCGTTCCATGAGTGTTTAGGGTAGAGGTAGAATTGTCTTGCTTGTTGATTCGCATTATTGAATGATTAGTAGCGAAAACCAAATCATGTTCAAGTCCCGGAAAAGTAGTAGGGAATGAAGTAACTTCTTGAGCAGTATCTACATCATTAGATAGACTTTCGCATTCAGATGCTGACATGAGTAAAAAAATCATTAAACATGCATAGTAGAGTTTAGCCATAATGATCACCTTTAGGTATAGTTAGTGCGGTACAAATCAGTTGATGGATGTAAACTAATAATAAATTTTATTAAGTTAAAATTTACTTATTACATCTGATTTACAATAGATCCCCACTTTGAGGGGTATTCAAAGTTTTTTAAACTACAAAATACGTATTAAATGTTAGCTAAAAGCCATTTACAATCCAACATCCACAGGTGATGTGCTTGTTGTGGAATTTGATGAAATGGATAAATTTTTTTAATCAACCGGCTTTTTCTTGACTACGGCTATGGTGCATCTGCCGGAACAAACCAGTTTTTCGGATTCGGTGAATAGTTCAAATTTCCAAATTTGAGATGTTGCTCCTATGTGAATGGGTTCAGCGACTCCCAGTACTTTTCCATCCCGAACCGGACGAATATGGTTGGCATTTATTTCCATTCCTACAGCTATTTGTTTTTCAATATCAATATTTAACCATGCACCTAGTGAACATAAAGATTCTCCCAATGCTACTGAAGCACCACCATGAAGCAATCCAAAAGGTTGTTTTGTTTTATCATTAACCGGCATCCAGGCTTCCATTCGTTTGCGGGATATCAGTTTATACTCAAATTCGAGTGTATCACCTAATGATTTTATTTTTTGCTGCAAAAAGTGATTTACTATAGGTTTAATTTCGTTGTCAATTATCATAATAGTATTTTGAAACAATAATCAAATGATTGATATTATATAAAACGTGGTTTTGCATAATCTTCTGATAAAGTAACCATACAACCCGGGAAAGCGCAATTTGAAATTAACTATTTTTGAGCCATGAATATACAACCATCAACTATACCTGCACTTGTTGAGCTTGGTATCACAAAGAATAAAACCGGTACATTTATATCTACAAAACGGGATGGCGTTTGGAGCGCTATCTCACCGGAAGAGTTTAAGCAAAAAGTTAAACATTTAGCTTTGGGGCTTTATGATTTGGGAATAAAAAAGGGCGATCGCGTGGCTTTACACTCTGAAAACGGAGCCGAATGGATCATTGCAGACCAGGCCATTTTATCTATTGGTGCCATTAATGTACCCATTTACACTACGCAACCGGGCGATCAGATAAAGTATATTCTTGAAAACTCTGAAGCCAAAGCCTATCTCTATTCCACCGATAAAATGGCTTCATCATTCAGGCCGCATTCTTCAGATCTAAAAGGACTTAAGTTGGTAAGCCTTGTCAATACATCCTTCGATAAAGATATTAAACTGAGTGCTTTATTAGAAAATGGAAAAGCGCTTGCAGAAAAGAAACCCGGGTTATTAGATGATTTGAAATCGAAAGTTGCCCCCAATGATTTGGCTTCGTTTATTTACACTTCGGGTACTACCGGACTTCCCAAAGGGGTTATGCTCACGCATAATAATATTGCATCAAACGTTCAGTATTCTGTGAGCAGAATTCCGTTTGATATCCCCAATAATCATGGTGGCAAACTACTTTCCTATCTGCCCCTTTCTCATATTTTTGAGCGTATGTTGGGGTATATGTATTTTTATATCGGATACCCGGTTTATTATATCGAAGCGGTTGATCAGATAAAGGAAGACCTTCAAACCGTAAAACCTATCTTTTTTGCAACCGTACCGCGCTTACTGGAAAAAATATATTCTGGTCTTTGGGATAAGGTGAAAAAAGAAAGTGGCATTAAGAAAAAACTTGGTATGTGGGCTTTGGAACAGGCTGAGTTGTATTCCATTGACCATCCACCTAAAGGTTTAAATGCTACAAAACTCAAGATTGCCGATGCGTTGGTTTATAAAAAAATCAGAGAAGGTTTGGGGGGCAACTTAATTGGAATAATAAGTGGTGGGGCGGCATTGGCACCCAACCTGATGAATTTTTTCACGGCTCTTGGTTTAAAATGTCATCAAGGGTATGGATTGACGGAAACCTCGCCGGTGCTTAGCGTAACCACGGAAGGTGCCATTAAAACGGGTTCATCCGGAAAGCCTTTGGAATGTGTGGAAATCAACATTGCTGATGATGGCGAAATTCTGGCCAAGGGACCAAATATCATGAAAGGATATTATAAGAATCCGAAAGCTACAGCAGAAGTGCTTACTGATGACGGTTGGTTCCATACCGGGGATGTTGGCCACCTTGATAATGACGGATTCCTGTTTATCACTGACCGGAAAAAAGATATTTTCAAGCTCTCGACAGGGAAATATGTGGCACCACAACATGTGGAAAATACGCTTCTGAACAGCGCGTTGATAGAGCAGGTAGTCGTTTTGGGTGCCAAGCGTAAATTCTGCTCAGCTCTGATAGTGCCGAATGCCGAAGCAGTTCAATCGGCCCTTAAAGAAGAGGGCTATTCAGGGAACAGCGAGAGCAGTGACTATGGCGAAAAAGTTGAAAAACTGATCCAAAAAGAAGTGGATAGAATGAATGAAACCCTGCCTAAATGGGAACAAATTAAAAAATTTGCTCTGTTAGACAGTTTGTTCAGCATTGAAGGAGGTGAACTGACACCAACGCTTAAAACAAAGCGCAGAGTTATTAAAGAGAAATTTATTTCTATAATTGAATCTATATATAAAGAGGATTAACCTATGTTTACCAAACAAACCCTGAGTGATAAAACCATTCTTGTAACCGGAGGTGGAAGCGGCCTGGGTCTCGCCATGGCCTCGAAATACGCCGAATTAGGTGCAAAAGTTGCTATATGTGGCCGCACAGAGGAAAAACTGGAACGTGCTGTCAAAGAATTAAAAACCAAAGGTGCCTCATCCGTAGAGTACTATGTTGTAGATGTGCGAGATTATGATGCTGTTGGGAAAATGATACTGCAAGTGGAGTCTGACCTTGGGAATTTAAATGTTCTGGTGAATAATGCAGCCGGAAATTTCCTGTCAGCTTCTGAAGATATTTCTCCGAATGCGTTCAAATCGGTTGTTGATATCGTGTTGCATGGCACGTTTAATTGCACCCAACATTTCGGAAAACTACTGATAGATAAAAAACGTGGTGGCAATATTCTGAATATTGTAACGACTTATACCGAAACCGGCTCCTCATTCGTGATGGCGTCTGCGTGCGCCAAAGCCGGTGTGTACGCCATGACCAACTCATTGGCTTATGAATGGGCAACATACGGAATCCGTGTGAATAGTATTGCTCCGGGGCCATTCCCGACCGAAGGCGCCTGGACCCGCTTAATGCCTGACCCTAAAATGGAAGATGCTTACAAAAAACAAATTCCTATGGGACGCTACGGCGAACATGAAGAATTAGCGAATCTCGCTGTTTTTCTTGTATCAGACTTATCAAGTTACATTACAGGTGAATGTGTAACGATAGACGGTGGCGAACGTCTGAAAGCCGGACAATTTAACTTTATTACCCAAGCCGGGCCGCGTCCTGTGCTCAAACAATTTTTCTCCATGATGAAGCCCAAAAAGTAGGGATTTACTCTTAAGCCTATGAGTAGATAGTGGTTAAGTATTGCATTAAATGTGCAATAAAATAAATAATTGCATATTTAATGAAATAAATAGTATTTATAAAAAAAATAGGCTTTGCAAACTCAATGTTTACAAAGCCTTATCTTTTCAGGTTGTGGGCGATAATGGATTCGAACCATCGACCTCCACGATGTCAACGTGGCGCTCTAACCAACTGAGCTAACCGCCCTTATTGCGTATTGTGCAAGACTTCAAAGATACGATGTTGTACATCTTCTGGCAATTAAATATTGAGGTAATTAATCGTTATTTCTTTAGATTGTGACTGCCTTGCCTTGTAAATGTACGTGAAATAGTAGCCTGTCATGTTTGTATTTAATACCTTACTTTCTATCGGTGTAGGTTTCGAGTTAGAGTTTTTTGGAAAAAGCGTCATCGCATCATTTTAAACTATGTTTCATTAATTCAAACGATCATTATGAATACGTTGCTTCGCTCAATTGCAGTAATTCTGCTGTTATCAATTTTAGCTCCTGCACAGGATGTGTTTTCGCAAACGAATGCTGATTTAACCCTGTTTTTATTCAGACATGCCGAAAAAGTAGATGACAGTAAGAATCCGCATTTGAGTGATCAGGGGAGAGAAAGAGCGGAAAAACTATTCAATATGCTTAGTAATGAACCTGTAACAGCCATTTATTCAACTCCCTATCACCGAACAGAAGAAACAGTTAAGCATTTTGTAGATACTTTTAATCTCCCCGTTATGCATTATAACCATAGAGAGTTAGCCAACTTTGCTGAGGAATTAAAAAATAAAACCGGCAGAATTATCGTCTCAGGTCACAGTAACACTACGCCCCAACTCGCTTCTCAAATAGTGGATATAGATGTGAATGAAATCGATGAAACCGTTTATGATAATCTCTATATCATTACCATTTCCAATGGTGTTGCAACACTGACGGTTATAAATTATTAAAAATCTTCTGAGTTAAGGGGATTGAAATGTGAAGTTGAAAATGCCGGGAGCTTTAAAAAATGATGATTTTAAATGGTGTTTATACTATTAATTGATGCCACTGCTTACATTATCCAGACTGTCATTTATCAGAATCTCTTCAATTATTTAATTAAAGCAAAAATCAACTATTGTAGCAGGTTGTTAAAAAAATATTCAGAATCCATCTTTCTGTAAAATTCACCTTTATGAGTGCAACTTGATGCAACAGAATGGAATATCTTTCGAATAGATAACTTATATCCATTATTTCAAAAATCTTTTTTGTGGCTTTATGCTTTTTTATTCGACTTGTTTTCTAATCACATTATTGGGGTTTAACGCTCAGCCGGTAACTCAATCAAATTATACTGACACTCAGGATGCCAATAATCAACAATCAGAATTGCTACGCCCCGGAACTGTTTCATCCCCCACCATTCATGCCATAAAACTGCCATTGCATGAAGAGATTCAAATTGATGGATTCCTTAATGAAACAATCTGGCAACAAGCTCCTGTTGCCGTAGATTTCACCCAACGCACTCCGTTTGATGGACACTCCGCTACAGAGGAAACAGAAGTCAGAATTTTATATACTGATCAGTACATTTATGTCGGTTTTATGGCCTATGATTCCGCTCCGGATTCCATTACAGCACCTCTATACAGAAGGGATGGAAACCAGCCAAGTGATTGGGTTTATATCAATTTAGATAGCTATGATGATAAACGAACAGCCTTTACGTTTGCTGTAAATCCAAGAGGTGTTCAAAAAGACATATTGTATTTTGATGATGTAAATGAAGACATATTGTGGGATGCTGTTTGGGAGGCAAGTGCACAGATTTTGGAAAACGGATGGTCTGCAGAAATAAAAATTCCCCTCTCCCAAGTTCGATTCAGCACCAGCGATGGAGAACAGGAGTGGGGGGTAAATTTTCAACGAAGGATTGCCAGGAAAAGTGAAATCTCGTATTGGGCGCCGACATCAATTAATTCGAACAGGTTGGCGTCACGTTTTGGTAGATTAAAAGGGTTGTATGGCCTTCCTGAGCCCAAACGCTTTGAAATCCTCCCTTATATTGCAGGCAACTTGGTGAGAGAACCCAATCCATCAACGGGAAATCCCTTCTTCTCTGCAAATCAATTTAGTACGAGTATCGGGGGAGATATACGCTACGGGCTGACATCAAACCTTACGCTTACGGCAACCATTAACCCCGATTTTGGTCAGGTTGAAGCCGACCCTTCTATTATTAACCTTACTGCCAATGAAAGCTTTTTTTCGGAACGCCGTCCGTTTTTTCTGGAAGGAAGTGAAATTTTTCGCTTCGGACAAACCCGCACGTACAGCCGTTTCACTAACACTCAAACGTTTTATTCCCGGCGAATTGGCCGCAGTCCTCAGGGACATCCCTCCCGCGCTGTACAAAATGTAGCTTTTACCGATATGCCAAACCAAACAACCATTGCCGCTGCGGCAAAATTGAGCGGTAAAACCGAATCAGGATGGTCAATCGGAGCATTAAATGCGGTTACAATTAAAGAGTTTGGGGATTATATCCTCGAAGGTGGTACAGAGTCGAGAGTTGCTGTTGAACCGGCCACCAATTACTTTTTATCACGGCTCAAAAAGGATTTTAATGGAGGAAACACCTACGTTGGTGGATTTATCAGCAGTGTTAATCGTGCAATTGATGACACGTATTTTGATGACTTCCTTAGAAGGTCGGCTTATCTTGCCGGGGTGGATGCAGAACATAATTTTGGTAACCGCAATTGGGTGGCATCAGGTTATTTTTCAGTAAGCAGTGTGCAGGGATCCGAAAATTCTATTGATTTGGCTCAACGCTCTTCGGTTCGTTATTTAAACAGGGTTGATGCCAAAAACCTTACATACGATCCGAGTCGGACAAGTTTGTCGGGTTATTCCACCGAACTTAGCCTTCAAAAATATGGAGGTGACGATAAATGGCTCGGTTCTGTCACATATAATGAAGCCAGTCCCGGTTATGAAGTGAATGACATGGGTTTCCAAACCAGGTCAGACCTGAGAGCCCTGAACGCCGGAATTGTTTACAGAGATGCCAACCCTAACCTGCTTCAATATTTCGAAATGTGGGTTTTTACAGGACAGGCGTTAAACTTTGATGGAGATCACATAAATAATTCCTATTCAACCGGTGGCAGTATGCGGTTCAATAATTTATGGAATGCCAATTTTAATGCAAATCTGGGTTTGAAGCAGTATAATGATCGCCAGACAAGAGGCGGACCGGTTGTTGAGTGGCCACAAAATTTCAATTTTAATGTGAATATCAGCACCAACCCAAACCGTGCATATACCTTTAACACCGGAACATTTAATCGTTGGGATGATTCAGGAAGTTACACAAATGAGTATTGGGTCGGCATACAAACAAGGCCTGTAACCTGGCTTCAAATCAGTTTTTTCCCAAATATTATCTTTGAGAAAAATACGGCTCAGTACATATTAACTACTGCTGACCCTATAGCAACACAAACCTATGGGAACCGGTATGTATTTTCTGAAATTGACCGAAGAACGATAGTCGGTTCTTTTCGTTTAAACTGGACTTTTTCCACGACGATGAGTCTGGAGACATTTATCAGGCCGTTTATTTCATCCGGAAAATATTCCTCATTTAAAGAATTAAGCGAGCCCAGAACATTCAATTTCGATGTGTATGGAGATGATATCGGCTCAATAGATTTTGAAAATGGTCGTTATATTGTAGATCCCTCAAATGACGGAACGGGATCGTTTTCATTTTCGAACCCTGATTTCACTTTCCGCTCCATACAAGGAAATGCTGTTTTCAGATGGGAATATCAACCGGGTTCTACATTGTTTTTTGTGTGGCAACAACAACGAAAAAGTTTTGACTCATTGGGTGATTTTGATTTTAGTCGCGATTTCAACCGTTTGCTTTTAGCCAAACCAACCAATGTATTTTTAGTGAAGCTGAGTTATTGGTTTGGATAAAAAGGATACTTGTCTGAAAACGTTTAACTTTCAATATCAATCTTTGCGAACGTAGCGCCCTCTGCGACAAAAAACCGCAAAGAAGCGAAGTTCGCAAAGTCCTTTTTGGGTGGAGCTATTTCAAAGAATCCACATCAATTTTGAACAACTTGGCGGCGTTTTTCCAGCGGATGAGTTCTTTGGTTTCATCATCCAAATCAAGCTGATTCATAAAGTTCACATAAGAGCGCATGCTCGAAATGGGCCAATCGGTTCCGAAAAGCAAGTATTTTGGATCGCCGGCAAATTGCATCATATTTTCGAGTTGTTCTTTCATATAACGCTCGAATTTGTCTGTGAAATCACCCAGCACTAATCCCGAAAAATCGGCATAGACATTATCGTTTTTGTACACAACTTCCATGCAATCCACAATCCACGGATTGCCGACATGACAAATCACAATTTTAAGTTCAGGATTATCAACGGCTACATCATCGATGTGCAGGGGATGTGCATACCGCACTTTTGCGCTTTGCGAATACGTATCGCCGGAATGAATCATGACCGGCACATCATATTCCACCGCCAGGTCATAAACAACTTGCAGGCGATTATCATGGGGATAAAAAGGCTCATACCCGGGATATAATTTCAGCCCTTTCACAAGTCCTTCTTTTAAATAATCGCTGATCTCCCGTAAATCTTTCTCTTTATAATTCAGGTAACTGATGCCCGCAACCACAAAAATATTGTCTATATCGCGTGTGGCTTCAATAACGGATTTAGTACTCGGCCGGTGCTCGTTCACTTTATAAGATGTAAGCACCAGAGAGCAATCAACCCCGTTTTCATCCATTGCTTCCTGAAGTTTTTTGAGGCACTCTTTCACTGACACAACTCGCTCTTCGTGATAGTTATTTAGGTGGGTATGAACGTCTATTAGCATAAGGAATTCCGTTATTTGAATGATTAGTAATTTTTCGCTTTAAAATAGATGATTAACGCATGTTTGCAAATTCTGCCTCCAGAAACTACCGGAATAATGATTGAAAAGCTTGCAAGAAATAAACTGGTAATCAACTCGCAATAGGATTTGTAATCCCGATATCATGAAATAAAATCAATGTATTCATCTATTGAAAAAGTTTACGAATACCGATGCCTGATACGAAAAGAGCCTTCAAATCTGCGTTATCGATTGATAAATCAGATGGGTATAACACGACACTTGGTGTGCTAAGAGTCAACCCGCAAACCTCATTTGTGAGTTCAATAAATCACACATAATCAAACTTCCATTCAAACGCTTTTCTTTCTACCTTCAAACCCATGATAAAAAAATATGGTTTTTGGCTCGTTTTACTCCTTTGGCTGATTTACATACTCAGTTTTGTGGATCGGCAGATTGTGGCTGTTTTGGCGGCGCAGATTCGTCTGGATTTGGATGTATCAAACGCACAAATGGGCTTACTATATGGCACGGCATTTTCGTTTGTATATGCGTTTGCCGGTATCCCGATGGGGCGCCTTGCTGACCGATGGTCGCGAAAAGGTATGATCGTTATTGGGTTAGTTGTGTGGAGTTCAGCAACGATTGCAAGCGGATTTGCGGGATCGTTTGCGGCTCTTATCAGCTTCCGAATGATTCTTGGTGTTAGTCAGGCGATGCTGAGTCCAGCTGCATACGCGCTTTTGGCAGAGCATTTTCCGGCTGAAAAGCGCGCCCGTGTTTTTTCATGGTATGCATCGGGTATTTTTGCCGGAGTTGGTTTATCGTTTTTGGCCGGAGGAACTGTAGCCATGAATTACGATTGGCGTACGGCCATGATTGCAGTTGGAATTCCCGGATTGATTCTGCCACCAATTGCCTGGTTTGTGATTCGTGACAAAAGGTCTGATTTGACGGATTCTAAACCGCCTGTTGTGCGGGAAACCATCACGCAGCTCCGCTTCATGCTGGCCAAACCATCTTTGCGCTGGCACTTAATCGGATTTGCAGCATTGGCCTGTACAGGATATTCTGTTTTGGCATTCTTTAGTACGGTTATGAACGATGTTTTTGGGCGACCGGATTTAATCAGAAATTATGGATGGTTTATTTTTGGAGTCGCAGGATCAGTTGTTTTGGCCGGATGGATTGCAGACAGGCTTGCAAGAAAGAATCCCGCCCGCAGGTATTGGATTGGTTTTTTTGCTGCAACAGCGGGACTACCGCTATATTATTTTGGACTTTTCGCCGACAACGGTCTCACGGCATTGATTTTTCTTGGTAGTGCCGTGCTCATTTCTTCGAGTTACAATGGCGTGGCTGCTGCTCTGATTCAGTTTTATGTCTCGGACGATATGCGATCTTTAGCCGGTGGACTCTATCTTTTTGTGATAAGTGTGGCCGGCTTTGGCCTTGGCCCGCCATTGACCGGCTGGCTGATGGATGTTCATTTTACCGGTGATTATGCAGCTTCGCATGCATTGTTCAGCGTTATTATCGGATGCAGTTCTATGGCAATCCTGGCATTTTTTATGGCAATGAAAACCTATAAAAGAGATACTGAACTCGCCAGTCAAGCCTGATCAGAAGACATAAAAAATAACGGTTTTACGAAGCCTTTTTTTATCGTAATAATTGCTCTAGAGTAGTAGAAGCATCGGTTTTATCATCCCGGTATTTGATGATAACCGGACACTGAATCGCCAGACCTAAATCATGCGCCCATGCATTTCCGCTAATGGGCCGCGACCCTGGAATAACGACAGCATTTTCGGGAATATGAAGTGGTTTTTCTGATGATCCGCGTAAAATGGATTTGTTTACCAAATCATACACCGGAGTCGATTTGGTGAGGATGACTCCGGCTCCAATTACTGCACCTTTTCCAACGCGGGTGCCTTCGTAAATGCCGGTATTTCCGCCAATCATACAGCCGTCTTCCACGATAACGGGCATGGCTCCGATGGGCTCTAAAACCCCGCCCAATTGAGCAGAGGCGCTTAAATGCACACCCTTCCCAACCTGTGCACAACTTCCAACCAAAGCGTGTGAATCAATCATGGTTCCATCATCCACAAAAGCGCCGGCATTGACATACATGGGTGGCATCATGGTTACACTTTTACCGATGAAGCTTCCCCGACGTACCGTTGATCCACCCGGTACAATCCGGATGTTACGCTCGGTACCGTTCACGTATTGGGTAGGGTAGGTGTGCTTATCAAAAAACTTGAAGCTGTGTTCGGTTTCCATGGGAATAACACGACCGTATTTAAAACCAAGCAAAATGCCCCGTTTCACCCAGCCGTTTACAATCCAGTCATCACCGGATGGTTCCGCCGAACGAATGCTGCCGTTCTCAAGTCCCTGTAGAAAAGATTCAAAGACGTCATAAAAATCAGACGGAGCAGTTGAAGGTGCATTTTCTGCTGTTTTGAGGATGTATTCCTTTATGGATTCAATATTCATTTATCTATAAAAATTAAGTTAAACTTCAGAAAAAAAAGATTAAAAAACAATAATTTACCATTGTGTAACTTAATGCCTTGTGCCTTTGTGCTTCACTGTTAGTCTTTCAGAATCAGACTCAAATCTTCAATCTTCAAATCTTCATTATTCAATTACAAATACCCTTCTTTAACCAGTAATTCAGCGTTCAATACGGCACCACCGGCGGCACCACGGATGGTATTGTGTCCGAGTGCTGTGAAGGCTAAATCAAAGATTCCGGCCTTGCGCAGACGTCCAACGGAAACCTGCATACCATTTCCGCTATAGGCGTGTAAACGTGGTTGAGGATATCGGTCTTCTTCCATCAATTTCACCGGAAACTCAGGTGAAGATGGCAAGCTTAAATCCGCAATCGGGCTCTTCCAATTCAGGAATGCTTCAACAGCATCTTTTTCAGAAACGCCTTCTGTTTTGAGTTTCACAACAATGGAAAGTAAGTGCCCTTCAAGAACCGGTACACGATAAGCAGATGCATGAATTGGGATTCCGGCCAGTTCCACTTTTTTATCTGCATTCAGTTTACCGAGTACCTTTTGAGGCTCCCACATAATTTTTTCCTCTTCGCCCCCAATGTATGGCATCACATTTCCCATGATATCCAAACTTGGAACACCGGGATATCCTGCTCCAGAGACAGCCTGCATACTGGTAAGAATTACAGAATCTACGCCAAAAGCATCTACAAGTGGTTTAAGGCTTAGCGTAAGCGGTACGCACACGCAATTGGGATTGGTGACAATAAACCCATTCCCATTTTTGCTGTATTGTTGATTTTTGATCATGTGGATATGATCCGGATTGACTTCCGGCACCAAAAGTGGCACAGTTTCTTCCCGACGGTAATTTCGCGCATTCGTGATAACCGGAATTCCGGCTTCAGCGAATGTACGTTCAATATCGGCTGCCACAGCGGCATCTAATCCTGAAAAAACAAAATCAATGTCGGCTAATTCTTTTGGGTCGCACGATTTTACGACCATATTTTTCACATTTGGAGGAATTGGAATACTTTCAATCCAATGCACCGCTTCGCGGTAAGGTTTGCCGGCAGAGCGTTCAGAAGCTGCAACGGCGGCAATGTTAAACCAGGGATGATTTTCTAAAAGGCGAATGAATTTTTGGCCAACCGCTCCGGTCGCGCCAAGAACACCAACATTGTATGTTGACATATTAATTAGTATTGGTAATTGATTAAAAAAAATTATGGTATTTATCTTAAAAAAATACCATAAACTCACTCATATTGCACTAAGTGACTCACATTATAGGAGCACTATAATTAATAGATTGCAAAAATACGGGCTTTTATAGACATTTCTATAAAGATTCTACTTCAGATTTTCTTCAGGTTTATTTTCGTTTTTCGCATTAATTCCATCTCTCCAGGAAATCCATCCAAACAACAAGGCATTTAAAATCTTGTCTAAAATGTGATTAACGATTAGTAGTCCGGCAAGACCGGTTGCGGAAATAGCTACGCTTTGCCCGTATTCAAGGCTGGCTGAAATGAAAATTAGATCTTTATTCGGGATAAAAGGTAAGCGGCTAAGAATGATTTGCATGGCAATAATCGTAATCCAAATTTGCAACTCAACTTCGGGCATCACCACGTACCATTGCAAAACCTGTAGCACCGCCAAAATGTATAACCGTATGCTGTGAATACCCAAAATTGTGAGGGTGTCGCGTCGGTTCATATTATACAGGTACTCTTTAAACTGCCTGAAAATGAAAAAGAGGATGATTCCCGCTGCACCGATTCCACTAAGATAATACCACGTATTAATGTTCAGCGATTCAAGTAAGGTTATATTTCCGGAGAGAATAAAACCCAGTAATAGGGTTATGGTAACAAACGTAGATGCAATAGTTGATAGGGTATTATTATCCCGAACAATCTGAAAGGAGCGTTTTTCAGGAACATCATATTCTTTTTTTAACCAGAAAAAAAGCTGCAATTCACCGGAATAACCTACTATGGTTTTGTTATAAATACGTTTTCTGAGAAAGATGCCCTGACTTTTCCAAAACCTGAGTGGAACTGACCTGCGGTAGGTGAAGTACTCAGAAATGGGGAGCGAAAAATAAATAAGTAAGAAAAGAACATAGAATAGCGGATGAATGGGTAACTGATGTATTATTTCAGTAATTCCCAATTTCCATACCTGATATCCAAGAATTATGATGACGATACCATGAATAAAATACTTGAATAATTTGGCTGTAATTTTGCCTTTATCCGTACTTAAAAAATTTTCAATACGAGTCTTTAAACTTTTCAATTTTGTTTTCATGAGCGTGCCAGTTCAATCATAGCTTGAATGGCCTCTCTTGAAGACTCTTTATTCCAATGGCTTATGGCGTGTTCTCTTGCCAGTTTTCCCTTCTCCTTAACCCGTTCTGGTTCACTACAAAACGCGTTGATTTCTGAAATATAATCGGTTCTGCTTACTCTTAAGCCTATACTGTCAGGGATAGTATCTGAAGATATGACATCTTTAAATGCTATAACAGGTAATCCACATGCCGCTGATTCTGCAATAACACGCGGAAAATGGTCACGCAATCCTGTGTAAAAAAAGGCGGATGCTTTACTCAGGTGCTTCGGTACTTTCCGGTTCGAAACGGCTCCTATCCAGTCTATATGCGGAAACTTATTTCGAAAACTTTCAAGTTGTGGGCCACCACCGATGAATCCAATTTTCAGATGAGATGGTAAATTTGTGAGGGCGTCATAATTTTTATAATAGGGGATGAGCCGTCCCATGGAGATAATTTGATACTTTTTATGGGCTGATTTTTGCGGTTTAAATATTTCTGTATCTATGGATTTTGGAAGATGTATCAGTTTTTCGGGATTACAGGTTTTTTTCCAAAATTTCCAGTTTTTTTTAAGGATCAGTTGTCGCTGTTGTTCTGTTTCGTATAATATGGAGCTGGCTCTATGGGCAAACGGGGAATACCATTTTCCACCAATTACGAACGAAAACGGGATGTTTTTAGGTAATATATGTTTGCGGAGCATTCGAACGCCAATACCACCATCGGTACCTTTTAATACATATAAATCAACATTTTGTGTATTTGCATATTGCACCATTTCATGGCTTTGGTGCTTTTTGGTTTTACCAGCCATAGAATCCGGTCTGAACGTGCGAACAGGAAAGGTTATTTTCTTCTTCCAGGTATATTCATGTCTTTCCCTTTGGTTTGCAACACACCACAGTTCGGCTTCATGACCAAGTTCTTTAACAATGCCCGGCATCCATTTATCTCGGTTTTCGAGTGCAAGCCACCGTTCGGCATCACCAAAATCATGATAAGCGGGATAAGTCTGTATAAATACGATTTTCATCCTCAGAAAATCCACTCAAAAATATTAAAAAACAACTGCTGTGTTAATCTACAACAAAATAATTATACTCGCCTTTTTTTATGATTTTTCCCTGTTGTGCTTCTAAAGTTGCAGTTCCCCTGTAATCCTTTATATCACCACCAATAAACGCACGTGCGGCTTGGCGCGCAAGCCATGAGAGATTACCGAGAATGGAGTGTTTTTCTTCATCTATAGTTCGTGTTATGGTTGCCGTTTCCTGATTCTCGAAATATAAAGTCATCGATTCCGGAAGGTTATCCTTGAATGCCTTTCCATCTATGCTATTGATGATGCCAACTACACTCGTAGCATTTGGCCTTCCGTTTGAACTACTAATGCGGTAGCCAACAGTTTGTTTACCCATTTGATTTTTAGGCTGCATATAATACATCACATCCCAGTTGTTTTTATCTTTATGATAAACAAAGCGATATCCACTGTGCATCAGCGTTGTCGTTGTCTGATTTTGGTAGGTATGATCCATATAAGCCGTACCCGATACATCCTTGATATTATCATTTATGCCAACACGCCCGGTAACTTTTGCAAAGGGTATATGTGTTAGCAATCCTATAGATTCATCATGAACCTGATATTTGCCGTCTCCCATTTGAAAGCCCTGAACAATATCCGTAATGTTCAGCTCAATATTAAACCGCTCGCCATCTTTTGCTGTATTGATGTAGATATTAAATTCATCGCTCAGGTCACCACCAAACCATACATTTTTTTGCCGAGGATTCAACTCTAACATAAAAGTATCGCGGGTTATCTTGAAATCTTCAATCGGGTATTCCCTGGAAAGTTGATATACTTTCTTGTTATCTAAACCAAAAATGGAAACACGTACACCGGTAACTTGCATGCGACTGAAATTGGCAAGAGAGAAAATAATATGTGCCTTCATGCCATTATCAAAATAAAACTGAAAATTCCAAAACTCACTAAATTGCGAACCATGCATTGTTTTTGGCAGGAAATCTTCCGGAGTTAGGCGCTCAGGTTCGCCTTCAGGATTAGAAATTGCCTGAGCTTGAACAGTAAACACTTCAGCCGAAAAGCATAAGAGTACTGTTAAAATTAAAGAAACTAAAGTCGATCGAATCATGCGGTTGGTTATATTGATGTTTTGGCAGGTTGATGCCGTTCTTCGGTGAAAGATACTGTAAATTTACACAGCTTCCATGTTAAGAGTAATCTAAGTGACTCATGACTCAACGTTTGATCTGATCTAAATAGTGCATAGGTGAACTCAGCCAGATTTGTTCATCCTGTATCACATATAAGCTGTATTTCAAATTTAAGCCAAACGTATTTTTTTCTTTCCATAGCATTATTTGACATACAGATGGAATAAGGTTAATATTGATTCGTTTCACGACTCATTACCACGGTTACATACTCTGTTGAATTGATTGAAGCCGTTTTGAAAAGCTCAGTCTCACGTCAGTAGGTAGTAATCATATTACGTATAGAAATTTATGGTTTTAGTTAATTATGGATAAATTTTTTGAATCCCTCCGTCCGTTCATCCGGTTTGTTGTAAAAAGAGCTGTTTGGGTATTATTAGTTGCTATCATAGTGTCAGTTATTGGAGGGTATTTTGCCAGTTCACTTCAAATTGAAACCGACTATTCAAATTTAATTCCTGAGGATTATGAGAGTGTTCAGGCTCTTGAAAAAATAAGAGCAACTGTTGGTGGAGAGGGCAGCGATGTAGCCGTTGGCATTATTAGCCCTTCATTTGAAGCATCAAAAGCATTTGCCGAAGCGCTGATTCCCCAAGCACTGGAATTTTCACGCGAAGGACAGGATCAGCCTTACCTCGGTAGCGTGGAATATAAAAGAGAAACAGATTTTTTGAGACGGAACGCGCTTTATTTTGCCACAGATGATGAATTGGATACCCTTGAATTATTTCTGGAAGATGAGATTGAACAAGCCATTCTCGAAGCTAATCCTTTTTATGTAGATTTTGATGATGATTTTGAGGATGAAGAAACTGAGGGAGAGAATGGGGGAACTGATATTGAAGAATTCGAAGATTTATATGATTGGTTGGTTGGAAACGAATACCCGATTCATCCGGATAAAACATCTATGACTCTTCGGTTTTTTCCAACCGGGTCTCAAACAAATGTTCGCCATATCGATGCTCTATATCGTGACCTGGAAATTTTGATAGAATCTCTTGATCCAAAATCCTATCACCCTGATATCGAAATAGTTTTAGCCGGTCGGTTAATGCACCGTAGTATTCAGGTTCAGGCCATTCGCAATGATGTGACAAAAACCTTTGGAATAGGTGCTTCCGCTGTTTTGTTGCTCGTTGTTTTATATTTTTTGTATAAATCCTATTATGCGCGGGCAGGGGCTACATTCAATTTAAAAGTACTGATGGCTGTTTTGGTTCGATTCCCCATTCTGGCATTGGTAATTGCAGTACCATTAATCATGAGTTTATTGTGGACTTTTGGAATAGCGGCGGCCTACATTGGCAACCTGAATTTAATGACGTCCACTCTTGCTCTGTTATTATTTGGCTTGGGGGTAGATTTTGGGGTGCACTTCTATGGTCGTTATTCTGAAGAACGAGCATCCGGGAAATCAATTTCTGAAGCGGCTGAAATTACCTTCACAAGTACGGGACAAGCCATTACTGTAGGAGCACTTACTACAGCTACAGCTTTATTTGTGTTGAATTTTGCTGATTTCAGAGGATTTAGCGAATTCGGTTTTATAGCGGGTATGGGAATATTATTTGCCGTCGTTGCTATGATAGTCGTAATGCCGGCTTTAATTGCCATATTCGAGCGCTTTGGATTCCTGAATCTGGAATCTGAGGGCGAAGCAGCTGTTTACGGTGGAGAAAGCGGAACGCGTTTTCCGGCTTCTAAAGCTATACTCACATTAAGCGTTGTCGCTGTAATATTAGCCATAGTTATGATTCCACGTATTTCTTTTGAATACGACTTTAGCAAATTAGACCCGAGATACCCCGAGTTTGAAGCTAAAAAAGCCATAGTTGATGGATATTCAAGTGGAAGACGAGGTAGCAACCCCGCTTATATTGTTGCAGACTCTCAAGAAGATGCCGTTTTAATTGCTGAAGCCTACAGAGAGAAAATGAGTACGGATTCCAGTATTACAACCATAAAAAGTGTACAGACACTTCAAGATCGGTTTCCTTTGGAAGATGATGAAATTGCCCGCCGTCTTGAACGGATTTCAGAAATGCGGGAACTCATTCAAAATCAATATCTCGAAACGGATGATTCAGAATCTATGAATCGGTTGCGAACAGCTTCTCAAACTACAGAACCAGTTCAGATAGATGATGTTCCAGATTACTTGAGAGATATGTTTACGACTCGTACCGGTGAGGTGGGAACATTTGTGATGATTTACCCATCTGTTGGCTTATCTGATGGTCGCATGTCTATGGCTTTTGCACGTGATGTCGGCTCCATTACACTCGACGATGGACGCACCTTTCATGCCGGTTCCACTTCATTAATTGCAGCTGATATGCTCAAATTAATGCAGGATGAATCTCCATATATGATTACGTCTGTATTTATACTGATTGTATTGGTGATGGGGTTATATTTTAAATCACTTAAGTGGATGACTCTGGCGCTACTTCCTCTTATTGTTGGGCTTTTATGGATGATGCTTGTAATGGAATTTTTGGGGCCTAAACTCAATTTCTTCAATCTTGTAGTGTTACCGGCCATGCTTGGTATTGGCAATGATGTGGGGGTGCACCTTGTTCACAGATACAGGGAAAGTGGAAAAGGCTCAATAAAAAGAGTGTTGCGTTCCACCGGTGAACACTGTGTGGTAGGTTCTCTTACTACAATGATTGGATTCTTTGGTTTACTGTTTAGTTTCCACCCTGGTTTACGTTCTATCGGACAGCTTGCTTTGGCTGGTGTCATTACTACCCTTATGGCCGCCATGTTTTTCCTTCCGGCTTTATTACAATACATTGAGGATAAAAACAGCAAAAATAGCGAACATTAATTTAAGTTGTAAACCTAACACTTTTATTAGTAATTTATAATCGAAATTAGTGGCTTCAAAGTATGAATGAAATATCAGCCTACTTACACATACTAATTCAGAAATAATCCTATAAATTTTTAAAGAGGAATAACAAGATGAGTAAATTAGCTTCAATTATTACAATTGCTTCTGGTCTGGTTTTACTAGCGTTTATGTTTGGTGGAAATGCTCAGGCGCAGGTTTGGGAAAACTTGCCCGGACAAGCGAAAGATATCGCTGCAGGTGGAGACAGTACAGACGTGGTCTGGGTTATTGGAAGAGACGATTCAGCATTTAAATGGAATGAAGATAGTTTTACATGGCAAACCTATGGCGGTAAAGCCGATATTATTGCTGTTGAAACAAGTGGAATTCCCTGGGTTGTGAACAACGGTCAAATTTACCGCCTTCGTGGACAAACATGGCAAAATATGCCTGGTGAGGCTGTTGCAATTGCAGCAGGTGGCAATGAAGTTTGGATGATTGACCGTAAGGGTGAAACACACAAATGGAATGATGATTCATGGTCATGGCAAAATTATGGTGGAAAAGCACAGAAAATTGCAGTTGATTCAAACGGAATTCCCTGGGTAATTAACAATGAACAAGTGTATCGCCTTCGTGGACAAACCTGGCAAAATATGCCCGGAAAAGTTCGCGCTATCGCTGCCGGTGGTGGACAAGTGTGGGCAGTTGGGGAGAGCTTTAATGTATTCCAATGGAATGACGATGCTTATTCCTGGAGAAATGTTGCCGGAAATGCACGCTTAATCGCCGTTGGTGGAACCGGAACACCGTATGTTCTGCAACAAACCGGAACGCAAGTTTATCGCCTCAGAGGCTGGAAATAAGTAATTCGAACAATCGATTTCTATCAAATAGCTCATTCACTAAAACTGAATGGGCTATTTGTATTTTTTGATAGTGGTGTGGAAAATGTATGTTATAATCTATGGCAGCTTTTTTTATGTTTCATGAAGTTCTGATAAAGCTATTTGCAGGATTGCCAAAGTTTTATATCTCTTATTGAAAAATCAATACTGTTTAAATATTAAAAAGCAATAATTGTGACATTTTATAAAAGGATAACAAACAGATTGGGGTGGATATTCAAGGTGAGCTTTGCCTTGGGAAATAGTTTTGGAACGCGTTCCAAAATGATTTTTGGTGGCCTTTGGCTCTTAATTACCGATTCGGGTAAAAGTCGTCTGTCTTTCGAAGTTCCAATACATCATTTTGGAAAAACACAAAATTTCAGATTTGAAGATATTAGTGATTTTGGATTATTTGATGAAGTTTTTCTCTCTGATAATTATCCGTTAAATGAAGATGATAAAATTGATGTCATTTTTGATATCGCCGCAAATGTTGGCGTTTCAACGCTTTATTTTAAAATGCGCTATCCCGAAGCACGAGTTTACTGTTATGAACCCGATCCGGATAATTTTAAACGTTTGAGCACACTGGCCACGAAACTCAATTATGTAAAAGCCCACGATATCGCAGTTTGGTCTGAAAACACCGAGCTTACTTTTTACGCAGACCCTCACAGAGGCAGTTCTTCTTCAGCCATTAAAATCAGAGAACGACAAAATCAAATTCAAGTTCAGGCGGCCTCTCTCGATGAAGTTGTGCAAAATACAAGTGAAAATCACATCGATATACTCAAAGTTGATATAGAAGGCGCGGAAGAAGCCGTTTTTTCTACCTGGAAACAAATTATTCCGGTTACCTATTTATTGGGCGAGATACACGGTGACTTATGTGATGCTGATTTTGTTATCGATGCAATTAAAAAGCAGTTTAAAACCATAGAACTTTCTCCATTTAATGATGGTTCAAGGTTTTACGTAGTAGGCTCCCATTCTTAGCAGATAACAACTTGTTTTGCTTTGAATTATTCATCAGCTGAATCTGCACATTTATAAAAAATAGTATTGACGAATTTAAGTACGGTTTTTCAAAAAAAATCGAATTTCTTCCGTAATTTAAAAGTCTTATTTCAATATGTATATTAAACAATCAAAATATTTTAACAGCTCACTGATTCACAGCTGTCAGTAGTTCCGAAAATCATGCAACCAAACCGGTTTCAATACTCAATTTAGATGGAAAGCATCTTACGTTATTTTCTTCCAGTTCTTCGGCTTAATTACCGCCATCCGTTTATTGTAATTATTTCTGCCTTTCTGATAGCCGGGGTATCTATCTTTTTTGCCCTTAAACTGAGCATCGATACTGATATCGCCAATTTGTTGCCCCCTTCACACCCAAGTGTTCAAGCTCTTGATACACTTAAGGAGGCTGTAGGAGGTGAAACTGAGATGCAAGTAGTTATCAATTCACCTGATTTTAATGCTAACGTTGCTTTCGCTGAAGCGCTTATTACAAAAAGTATGGGGCTTATGTATCAGCGGCAAAACGCACCTTACTTTTCACGATTCGAATTCAGAAAAGAAACCGAAATTCTGAAAGATTACGCATTGTATCTCGCCACTTTTTCTGAGTTAGATGAACTGCAAATTTATCTTGAAAATGAAATTGAAGATGCAAAACTGAAAGCAAATCCATTTTTTGTTGATTTCGAAGATGACTTCGAAGACGATGAAATTGAACCGGAATATGCTCAAGCTGCTTTTTTGGATGCTTATCAAGAACTTATTCCACCTGAATACCCCGTAAATTCCGACAGCACTTCGCTGGTAATCAAACTATTTCCAACAGGTTCACGGAGCGATTTACGATTTCTGAGAAGCTTGTTTGAAGATTATGAAACGATGATTGCTGAATTAGAGCCGGCTACTTTTCACCCTGATATGAAAGTGATGGCGGGTGGCCGTTTAAAAAGGCATTTGGTTGAAATAGATTCCATTATGAACGATGTTTTGAATAGTTTTTCAACCGGTATTTCGAGCGTTTTGCTCTTGGTTATGCTCTATTTTTTTTGGAAAATCTATTTAAATTATAAACGTGGTAGTTCAGATGAACAGGAAAAAGGTTTCTTAAGCCATATTAAACGCCTGCCCATTTCAATCATCATAATCGGAATTCCACTTTTAGTGAGTCTCTCTATTACTTTTGGAGTTACTTATTTTACGTTGGGTGTGCTGAATACAATGACCTCCGTGCTATTTGTAATCCTGTTTGGTTTAGGTATTGATTACGGTATTCATTTTTATGCACGCTACCTCGAAATTCGCTCATCAGGTATTGATGTAAAAAACGCATTAGAGAGAACATATATGTCATCCGGCAGCGCAATTATGACCAGCGCCATAACTACAGCATTGGCACTTTTTGTGTTGATTTACGCGGATTTCCGTGGATTCTCAGAATTTGGATTCATTTCAGGCCTCGGTATAATATTTGCCTATTTCAGTATGATGTACCTGCTGCCGGCATTCATAACACTGTTTGAAAAAATGAATCTGATTTTGATAAATACGAATTCTAAAAGAACACGTATCATCAAAACTGTTCCAAAACGATATCGATGGCCAAAAACTATTGTAGGGATTGGGGTGGTCATTATCGTATATGTTGCATTCAATACGGACAAAATAAATTTTGAATACAACTTCAGTAATTTGGAACCGGAGTTTACGGAATATAAAGAGTTTCAGAAATTGGCCGGAAATGCGACAGGCTCAAGCCGCCGGAACCCCGCATATATAGTCGCGAATTCCTATGATGAAGTAGAGTTGATACTGGAATCAATACGTGAAATCAGAATTAAAAATGGTGATGATTCCACGATTTTAGATGTTGAGGCTCTCCAGGAACGATTTCCGGTAACGCCTATTATAGAGCAACGAAAACTTGCCCGACTCGCAGACATACGAGAACTGCTCGAAGACCCATTTATTAAAGATAATGAAAATGAAGATTTAGATCGGTTAAGAAGAGCTTCACAAGCCACAAAGCCTTTATCCTTTGAACTTTTACCGGAGTATCTGACCGAACGTTTTGTTACGAGAGATGGAGAAATAGGACGTTTTGTGATGATATATCCTTCAGTAGGGTTATCAGATGGGAAAAAATCCATAGCTTTCAAAAATGAAATCGGGCGAATTGAAACCAGCGACGGAAAGGTGTTTTACAGTGCAAGCACCAGTATTGTAGCTGCGCAAATGCTTGATTTAATGTTAGATGAAAGCTTAATAATGGTTATGGCAACCTTCATCATGATTTTGCTTTTGATGTACATCTCTTTCAGATCATTCAGATGGACCATTATTTCTATGTTGCCGCTTTTAGTCGGATTATCGTGGTTATTCTTTATCATGATTATATTTGACCTTAATTTCAACTTTTACAATCTTGTAACTTTACCGGCAATTTTGGGAATTGGCAACGATAATGGGGTGCATTTGGCCAGCAGATACAGGGAAGAGGGTAAAAACAGCATGTGGAATGTATTGTCAAGCACAGGGCAACATATCTCCATAGGCTCATTTACCACAATGATGGGATTTGCCGGCTTATTATTTACCGTTCACCCGGGTTTGTATTCCATTGGTTTAATTGCCGTAATTGGAATTGGGATGACCTTGCTCTCAGCCGTTACGTTCCTGCCGGCCTTAGTTCAGGTTCTGGAAGACAGAAACTGGATCCGATTTGATTGAATAATAATAAATGAGTCTTTAATGAAGACGAATGCAATTGATTAGAATAAAAATGACAAAGCAACAAGCAGAAACTTTACTACAACAGTGGATTGAAACAGAAAACCTGAGACATCATTGCCGGATGGTGGCCTTAGCTATGGAGCAGTATGCAAAAAAGTTAGGTAAAGATGAAAACGACACTCATGATTGGTGGCTGGCCGGTTTACTTCATGATATCGATTGGGAAAAGCAACCTGATGAACATCCCAATTATGCATTGGAACACATTTTCCCGAAAATCGGTCTTTCTGCCGAAATAATGGATGCCATTCGGGCACATGCTCCTGAAAGAACCGGAAAGAAACCCGAAAGTGAAATGGAACGCTATTTGTTTGCATGTGATGAATTAAGCGGATTTATGCATGCAGTTTCGTTGATGCGTCCGGATGGATTTACTGGCATGAAAGCAAAATCGGTTAATAAAAAGCTAAAGGATAAACGTTTTGCCGCTAATGTAGGCAGGGATGATATCAGGGAGGGCGCCGAATTGATTAATACTGATTTAAATGAACATATTCTGTTTCTGGCCGGTGTTTTTGAAAGAATGTCAGCTTAGCATAGCTTCTTGCTGTTTTTGAAATTATGTTTTCAGGCTGATATACATAAATTGGCAGAAATAATATGAATAAACATTTTTACTCTTTCGAAAATGTTTTAAGTCTTTTATGTGTTATTATGTAATAATATGAGGCCGGATAACGATCTATAGAAACTATCCGATTATTATCTTTTTTCAAATAAAATCAGGCCTTAGATTCTCCATTACGTTCGCATCACTTAAACATCACATCTTCTTTGACTGTATGAAACACTCTTATTCTTTTATTCTATTTTTTTCAGTTATACTTCTGACTTTTGGTTTTTTAGCCAAACCTACATTTTCCCAAACCTATCCAAACGATTTACTGATCGATGAGGCATCAGCTTCAGAGCTGTTGTATAATGATGATGTCGTGTTTGTGGATATGAGATCTGAGGGATTTTCAGACGGACACATTCCGGGTGCTGTTTGGTTTGGTGGCGCTCCGGCGTTGGTAGATACTTCTCATTCTATTGAGCATTTTCTGGTAGATTCATCCAAGTTTCAATCACTCATGCGAATGGTAGGAATTAACAGGGATAGCAGAGTCATTATTTATGATGGTGGTAATTCTTTGGCTGCAGCGAGATTATTTTTTGCACTTGAGTTAAATAAGCATGAAGATATTCAAATTCTGAATGGTGGTTTTGCGGCATGGGAGGCCGGTGGTTTTTCAATAAGTAACTCATCAGAAGTGCCCACTCGTGGAAATTTCACCAGTGCTTATGATGATACACGAACGTGTGATGTACGCATTATTCTGGAAGCTTTAGATAATGAAAATATAGTGATACTGGATGCCCGCTCACCAGAAGAGTATTCGGGTGAAACGGTCAGAGCTGAGCGTGGTGGTCACATCCCAAACGCAGTTAATTTGGAATGGCGCAATTTTGTGGAAGCTGAAGGCGTGCCCTATTTCAGGTCAGCGGAAGAAATTACTGAGATGCTCGCTAACATTGGCATTACACCTGAGAAACAAGTAATCACACATTGCCAAACCAACGTGAGAGGGTCACATGCCTACTTTACCCTTCGCTTGATGGGCTACGATAGTGTTCGTGCTTACGAAGGCTCCTGGTCGGAATGGGGTAACAGGGCGGATACACCCGTTTCGAACTAATGTGGATTGGGGATTTGGGGATAGAACGCAGATAGTGCTGATTTTACTGATTTGCGCGGAATTACTTTAACTACGAACAAAAACGAACATCACTAATATGCACCGATTTTGTACGTTCAGTGCCTCCGGCGCGAACGGGCAATCTTGTGGCGTCTCGCCGCCTTTTGAACGAGGACTCAAAGGTACTAAGCGTATTTTGTTTGGAAAAATTCGGGATGGAACGCAGATAGCACTGATTTAGCGGGTTTCAGCATATTAAAGCTAACCCAACTTCGAAATCCCCAAAATATCAATAAAGCGAGGCTAAATCTTCGAGCCATTTTTTGGCATCATCATACAATTGAGGAAGCTCCTGATTTCCGGAATCAATTACAAAGCGGAAGCTTTTTGCAGCGATACTTTTACGACCGGTTTCGACTGCAGATTTACCCAAATAATAGTGAAAGATGATATTTTGGGGATGGCGCTCAACAAGGGTGGTGGCAGTCTTAAAGGCTTCTTCAAATTCACCATCACGGAAATAGAGATAGGTCAGAATCATCAATGCATCAATACTTACATAACTATCCGATTCGGCAGCGGCTTGCAGTTGTTCGATGCCAAGTTCGCGGTCACCTGACATCCCTGCAAAAGACGTAGCCCATCTGATTTCTTTCGGAATAGAGCCCATCATATAGTTAAAAACGCCACTACCAATTTGCGCGTTAGGATCATCACTATTAAGTGCAAGTAATTGACGTGTGTACGTAAAACCCGTCATTCCACTTCTTACCGCAATGCGATATTCTCGCTCGCTTGCTGCAACCAAGCTTCGATAACCATACAAACCGCTTAACAATAAAACGGTTGAGGTATCCTGTGGTGCTTTACGCAAATGACGTTCGGATAGCTTAATAGCCGTTTCAGATTTTTCTAAGAAGAGCTGCGCATCATCCGGGTTTCCACCGCCAAAGAAATACTTCCAAAAAGGAATCATAGAATCAAAAAAATGGATTGTGTTATCCTTCGGATGCGATACAAGCAGTTCATCAAACGTTTCTTCGGCAAGTTCCCAATTGCTGTCATAAAATGCTTCTATCCCCATTTCAAGTTTTTTTTGAAGAAGATCATCATTTAGGATTTCGTCATTTTCCATAGAATTTGAAAGAAAAAGTGAGACGGATAATAGAATTGTAATGAGCATAAATTGATAAATTAATTACATTTGGGATATCTGAAATAGCACAGATTTATTTAATCATTCAGGAGAAATAATAAAATTGGTTAGTCGTCATAATTCCCGGCAACAATTTTTCCTTCCATACTGGCCACGGCAACAGAAACTGCCGCATCACCTGTAATATTTACAGCTGTTCGGCACATATCCAGAATGCGGTCAACACCAAGAATCAATGCAATGCCTTCAACCGGAACCTGAATAGAATTCAGTACAATGACGAGCATTACAATACCAGCACCCGGAACTCCCGCGGCTCCTATAGAAGCCAATGTTGCTGTTATAACTATAGATAGTTGTTGAGCAATGGTTAAATCCATTCCAACGGCCTGAGCTATAAAAACGGCAGCAACTGCCTGATATAAACTGGTTCCATCCATATTTATTGTTGCTCCAACCGGAAGGACAAAACTGGCGACTTCCTCGTGAACCCCCAGATTTTTTTCTACCCGCTCCATAGTAACCGGGAGTGTTGCTGCACTTGAACTTGTACTGAAACCGAGCAACAGCGCAGGGCGAATTCCCCTGAAAAATTCAGATAGTTTCATAGTACTGAACATTTTGAACAATGAGGTATATACAATGATTATATGGAGCAGTAAACCAATGAGAACCGCCGCTGAGTACCAACTCAGGGCAAATAATAAATCCACGGCTTTACCAAGGTCATCTCCGGCAAGGTCCACAATAACAGAAGCAAGTAAGGCAAAAACCCCGTATGGAGCCATCAGCATGATAAAATCAACAATTTTGATGATGACATCATTAAAGGCATCAAAAAAATTAACCAGGATTTCACCTTGTTTTTTATTGATTTGAATAATACCAATTCCAAGCACTATGGCAATAAAAACAACCTGAAGCATGTTGGAGTTGTCAATCATTGCTTCAATGGCATTCTCGGGAATAATATCCACAATGGGTTGTAACCGGCCCCGGTTGAGTGCATCTTCAACGGATTCTTTGCGTTCCTCCACATTTTCGCTGTAACTGGCCAGTAATTCATTTCTGGTTTCTTCTGGGATTGCTTTACCGGGTTGAAGGACATTCACTACAATTAGCCCAATCGTTACGGCACACACAGTGGTGACTAGATAAATAGCAATTGTTTTTCCGCCCATTCTGGAAAGTTTCGTGATATCATTGAGCTTGGCAACACCAACAACAAGAGAGGCCAGGACCAGCGGAATAGCAATGAGTTTTAGCAGGTTTACGAAAATGACACCAAAAGGCCTGATGAATTCAGTTGTGAAGTCGTTTAATCCGGTTTGTGTTGAAAAAAGACCCCAAATTAAACCCAGGATTAGGCCAATTATTATTTGCCAGTGAAGCTTTTTATACCATTGCATAGAGGAGTGTATTATAAATAATTATACCTATGAGAGCTCCGGTTGCTGATGAAAACCAGTTAACCAGATTGTTACCAACGTGAATTCGTTTATGAAAGAACTCGAGCGGTTTTCTATTAAATTGGAAATGAGCACCAAAGTAAGAGTCAATAAGACATCCGACAAATCCACCTGTAATTACGCTGATTGAAAAGATAAGGGGATTTGAGTGTTCGAAAAACAGAGTTAATATTCCAATGAGAATGGCTCCGAGAAGCCCTGAGATTGTTCCGTTAAAACTTATCCCACCGTCGGTACCACTGGGCACTTTTTGAAACGTAGTGATTAAGCGTACCTGTTTTTGATGAGAATATCCACCAATTAAAGTAGCCCAGGTGTCGGAGGTGGCGACAGCAATAGCTGAAATGGCTGCTACTGCAAAAGTAGAGGAATTATAGATGAAAAAGAAAATAATTAGTAAAATGAACCAAAATCCATTCGCCCAAACCTGTTCGTGTGTCCGGCGTTCAGATAACTTTAATTCTTTAGGATTTTCGGGAGCATCGAGTACGGAGCCTATAAAATTACTCGACATGAAAAAAATGAGCAGGTATAAAGTAAATTCCCAACCACCCAATCCCAGTGTAACCGTTCCTATAATTGTTGCGGCTTTCATGCCGTCTAAAGTCAGCCATTTTAAAAAAAATGAAATATAACTGATTAAAAAAGATAGCAGAAAAGCGAATAAGATGAGAATTTTATCGAATGGACCGGCTGCAAGAATGAAGACCGGAATCAATAAAAAGTAGAACCCATAATTTAGTAGTCGTACTAACACACCTTTAGAATTTCTTGTTTAATTAAGCTTTGTACAAAACTGGATTCTTCTTTAAAATCCCCAATCCAAATACCAAAAAGCCCGCGAATATAACCCAGGGAGCGATATAAAGTGATAAAAAGCCATCAATTTGATTTTCTAATCTCATTGAAAGAAAACCAATAATAAGCAGGGCGAATCCAACAGCCATAAGAATATAATTTTGACGGCCCAAAAGCATGGGTGTTTGAGTAGCTCTTTTATTTGATTTTCTTCGGTTTTGTTTTGCTGCCATAATAAGAAATAAGATTTTTGTTTTTTTGTAGATGGAATTTATTACATTTCATGTTCACATGCATGTATTTGTTCTATTGATAAAAAGCCTGTTCAAGGTAAGGGATTTACGTATTATCGAATTGTAAAATGCTACAATGGCCTTTTTATTTAGGCAATGAATGTTTTAAATTAAAAATCTATCATTTTACTCTGACTTATTCTTCGGATGGAATTCTGAATCATTCGACGAGTGAAAAACACTAACATATATTGAATGAACCTTTTCAAGCTACTATCTGCATTTATTCTTATTATCTTATTCTGTTTTAATGATTTGCAAGCACAGCAAGTTTTTGAACGCCGTGCAGTTGAAATTAGTAATCTCGGCATATCATACTCAAACGTTGGTACTATAGGGCGTCCAAATGTGCGTACCGTTCCAATTGGTGTCCCCAGTATGGAATATCCGCGTGATAGCGGTACAGAGCACTTGTTTGAGGCAGGAGTTTGGCTTGGAGCCAGAGTGGATGGTGCTATCAGAGTTTCATCTACAGCTGTAACAAATCCCGCCGGATATTCAACTGGAGCTGCCGGTTTTGAATTTACGAATGATGGAACCCTTTTCGGCGAACGCTCTTCTCTCACAGAATCACCAAACTTTACACCAAATGCGGTTAGCCATCAGGATTTAATCGCCGAATTTTCCGACCGAAGAACCAGTATCAGCGGCCAACCCATTGCAGGGCACAATAACCCGCTTTTTGCTGATATTATAATGGAGACGTACAACTGGAACTTTGGATTTGCTGAAGCACTCTCTATCATACGTTATGATATCACAAACAATGGAAATTCCGATTGGGAGGAATTCTATTTTGGAGTCTATTCTGATATGGTAGTGCGTAATGTGAATACGACAACTGAAACGGGCGGTGAATTTTTTAACAAAGGTGGTACCGGTTGGATAGATGAAGATTATGCACTATATATTTTTGACAGAGGTTCTGCTGATTCACCTAGAATCAATACATACGCATCATCAGTAATACTTGGTTCTGAATATCGTGGTGTAGAATTTCATCCGCGAAGAGCTGATGAAGTGGAAGCTGCCGGCCTAACGCCTCCACGTGTGAGTCCCGATTATTGGTTGTTCGGAGCGGGTAGCGGTGAATTCACTCGTCCCTCTGATGATTTGGAAAGATACAACAGAATGGCAACCGAATGGCCATTAGAGCCAAACAGATTCAGGCTTCGCAATGACGGTATTAATGGGCAGGGTAATTATATCCAATTAAATACAATTGGACCATTCGATGAAATAGCTGTCGGCGAAACAGTAACCATTTATATAGCCTTCGTCACCGCTTTAATGCCACCAGAGTTTCAAAATCTTATACCTGTACAAGTGGCAGATGTAGATTTATTAGATAATGAAATATCGAGAAGTATTCTGCGTGAAAATATCGATTGGGCATATCGTTTATACGATGGTCAAGAAAATGAAGATGGAACCAGAACCCGTTTTTTAGTCCCTGAGCCACCTGATGCCCCAAGAATGCGAGTAGAACTGGATGAAGGCGTTGCGAGTGTTTATTGGGATAACAGAGCTGAGGCATCTGTAGATCCGGTTACAGGTGAAGAGGATTTCGCTGGATATCGTTTGTACCGTTCTCAACTCGGCGATGATCTCAGAGGAACTATCGCTACAAATGCTCAAATGCTCAGAGAATGGGATGATCCTGAAACAGATGTTGGGTTTGGTACAGGTTTTGACGAAGTGCGGCTGCCGGAACCGGTAACATTTCCCGGTGATCCTGTAGAATACCATTACAGATTTGACATTACCGGTATGCTTAGTGGCTGGCAATATTTATTCTCCGTAACTGCTTTTGATGAAGGAGATGAACGAACCGATCCCCTTGAAACAAGTGTAAACGCCAATGCGATCAGAGTTTTTCCGGGAACCCCACCAAACGAAAATTTTGGTAGCGATGCCGATGAATATCAGGTAGGGGTTTATCCGAATCCATACAGAGTAAATGCCGCCTGGGATGGCTCTAACACGTTTACCCGCAAAATCATGTTTTATAACTTGCCAAGGCGCGCGGAAATAAGGGTATATACTTTAGCCGGTGAAATTGTGGCTACGCTGAATCATAATGCTGATACCTACAACGGAGATATCCGCTGGTTCCGTGATTTTAGTTCAGATGATCGCATACTTCCGGGCGGTGAACACGCTTGGGATTTATTAACAGCTTCAAATCAGAATCTCGCAACAGGGTTGTACTTATACACTGTGAAAGACTTAGATGGTGGTAAAGTGCAACGTGGTCGTTTTGCTGTAATCAAATAATGGCAATACGTCCTACACAAAAGACAAATAAACAAAAATAAATCGGAATAATATGATGAAGAAATTACAAATAGTAGCAGCATTGGTGTTGTTTCTCGCTATTTCAAGCGCGGATATGCTCTTTGCTCAGCAAGAGGTGACTATTCGTGACCTCAATACCTATGATACGCCGCTTACATCTCAAGCGGATTTACCAGGCCATCCTCTAAATGGTGTCGAAGTTACCTTTGATGCTGTAGTTATTGGTTACCCTAAAAATTCAGGTTTAGCATCCATTACAGATGCAGGCGTTCCTGGCCGTATTCACGTTTTTATTGCGGATGTCAGCGCAGCAGAAGACGGACTTGATGGAAACTCTATGCAAGTAGTTGTTGCTGGTGATCAACGCGTAACTCTTGAAGCGTTACTCCCTGGCGATGTTATTAATGTTGTTGGATCTCTGACATTCTTTAATAATGTTGCACAATTTAATGCAACAGATGTCACACAATTAGGCTCGGTTTTTGAACCTCCTTACGAGGAGTTGGAATTCCTGCTTGAACCAACTGTTGTGAATGTCAGCGATCTTAATATTCCATCTGAGACAGAAGGTCAATTCCGTTGGAATGCTGAAAACTACACAAAATACATTTTCCGCTATGTTAAAGTTGAAGGCGTTGAAATCATTGACCGTGTCGATCTACCTGAAGGACGCCCCTGGTTTATAACCTCTGATGGTTCATCTATTCTGACATCCAATGACACATCTTTAAGATATCGTAATGACAGAACCAATTATGCCGATGGTTTGAATTATAACTGGCGGCGTCTTGACGAAAGCCTCGATGGACCTTTTACTCCTCCACCAGCAGGTTCCGTTGTTGATTTATCCGGCTTTATGGTTGTGAATACCTTTAATCCAGGCCCCGGTTTTGATGAATCTACAGCACAATCTACATTGAAAATTGCTCCGTGGGATGATGGTGCTCTTTGGGTGGCCGATGGAACCGATCCAGCAAACCGTGTAGAGCCTGAAGGATGGCCAAATGATCTGGTGGTTCTTGGTTTCGCACCTGTTCTCGATAACTTTACCGTCACACCTGATGGTGATGTATTCTCTGATGACAATGTAACACTAAACATAGATGTTTTCTTACCGGATGAATCCTATACTTTTGAAAGTGTAGTCGTTGAATATGAAGCCCTGGGATTTGATGATGATTCAGGTGATACAGAAGTTGTTGAAATGACAAGTTCTGGTGATACATGGAGTTATACATTTGATACTTTTGATGATTTTACGACTGTGAATTACACCATCATAGCGTCCGTTCAAACGGGTGAGGGTGTTACAACAACAGCTCGTCAAAATGGTAGCTTTACAGTAGTTAGTGATACTCAAACCTCCCCTGTATCATTTAGCCCTGGTAGCGGAACATATCAAAACGCCGTAGTGGTTACATTATCGTCAGCTACTGACGGAGCTTCTATTTTCTACACTACAGATGGATCAGATCCGAGTGATGAATCAGAAGCCTATACTTCACCACTTGCTATTGATTCCAATACTACCCTGAAAGCTGTTGCATTCAGTGCTGGATTAGACCCGAGCCCAATTGCAACCCGTGAATATGTTATTGAAGTGGATGCCAATGAAGTTGCCACACTCAGTGAATTACGTTCCGGATCTCAGGATGGAACTGAATATTTGTTCACAGGTGATGCTGTTGTTGTTTATGCACGTTCAAGCAGAAATCAAAAATATATCATGGATGAATCCGCAGGGGTTCTTATTGATGATGCACCCGGTGTAATTACATCTGAGTATAATATTGGAAATCAGATTACCAACCTGCTTGGTACTCTTGGAGCCTTTAATGGAGTAGTTCAATTTAACCCGGCTCTTAACCCAGGTGAATCACCGGGAACCGTTGATGTTCAGCCTGAACAATTATCACTTTCTGATCTTACTGTTGATGATCATGAATCTAAATTGGTATTCATTGAGAATGTTACTTTTGAAGAAGATGGCGTATTCTCAGCCGGTACGAATTATACGATAAATGATCCTTCCGGTTCAATGACGTTCAGAACGAACTTTGCTGAAGCCAATTATCTTGGAGATAATATCCCAACAGGAGCGGTTAATATTACTGCGATTGTGGGTAGCTTCAATGGCACACTTCAGCTAACAGCTAGATTTAGCTCTGATTTCACTCCTTTCACGGATATTCCAGCAGATGATCGCCCTATTGAGTTCAGTCTAAATCAAAACTATCCGAACCCTTTCAACCCTGCTACCAATATCAGCTATTCATTGGCAAATGTTAGTGATGTGAATTTGGTTGTATATGATGTGCTCGGACGCCGTGTTGCTACTCTCGTAAATGCGCGCCAGCAAATGCCGGGCATGTACAATGTATCTTTCGATGCATCAAGACTTGCAAGCGGAACCTATATTTACCGACTTGAAGCCGGTGACTTTGTTTCTATCAAAAAAATGCTTCTTGTGAAGTAAGACCTATCAATTAAGCCCAAACAGGAGGGTACACAAAAAGTATCCTCCTGTTTTTATCTTTTGAATATGCGAAATCGTTTACTGTCTCTTCTTTTAATTTCCTGGTTTTTAATTTCCTGTGATGCAGGTATTGATGGCCAGTTACGAGATAATCTTCCACCCCAAACCTCACTGACTGTCAATGAAATAAACTTGCATGAAGGTGATCGATTGGTAAGTCAGGTTAATATTTCCTGGTGGGGCGATGACCCCGATGGATATGTTACCGGATATGAGTTTCTCATTTTAGAAGAATCCCAAATTCCAACCAATGAAGCAAATGAACCCGTTTGTGAATTACCATCCGGTTTTGGGTCCGAATGGAAATTCACTACCAATACAGACAGTACATTTGTGCTCCCCATTGAAGAAGGGAATACAGATGCAGACGTTGCCTTTTTCATCAGAGCAATGGATAATAATGATAGTGTTGATCCTGAACCACCATGCCTGATATTCCCCATTCGAAACTCTAACCCATCAATTATTTTTGAACCATTCGAAACCCCACCCGATACTACCTATAGTATTGTTAGTTTTGGATGGACTGCCTCAGATCCGGATGGCGATGCGAACTTAAATCGAATTGAAATTTCCTTAAATTCAGAAGATGATTGGATTGAATTAGATACGGATGTCAATTTCATAACATTAGATATTGATGATTCTTCTGATGCGCCTTCGGCCTCTATTTTTACAGGACGCGCCTTAAATAACTCAGATTTGACATTAAACAATGTGGAGTTAAACGCCGAAAATACATTATATATAAGAGCCGCTGACAATGCCGGTGCTATCAGTGAAACAAGTGAATTTACCTGGTACGTGAAACAACAGCGCTCACGAATATTGTATGTTGATGATTATCCAGGAGATAATGGTGATGACAGGCGTGCCTTACACTTGGCGTTACTTGCAGAAAACGGATTTACAGAAATAGATTATATTGATATCCGTGATGGGGAAGCAGTAGGTGGACGGCGTGTTCCGTTTTCAGCAGGATTCCCGGATCGCTCTCTCGCAGATCCGACTATCAACCTGATGATGGCTCAGTGGGATCACATTTACTGGGTTTCCAATGACTTAGACAGAAACATCGGGTATGCGCTTGAGCTAACACTTCAGTTTTTTGAAGAAGGCGGTACCATGTTTATCAATATCCCAACAAAAAACCTCTTACCGGATAATGATTTATTTGAGTTCTTACCGTTTCAGGGTTTTGAAAGTGTGCCTGCCGGTTTTAATAATTTCCAGATAAGTGGAAACAGTCTTGTTACACCGGCCCCATCTATTGAAAACCCACCGGTACTTCGATTTTCTCGACAATTAACTGCCGCAAGGCCTATCATACCATTTGGCGAAACGGTCAATCTGTTCGAAGCAGATTTCAGAGTTCGCCCCTTCTTTGGCCCAGTTCAGGATTTTGACGGAAATAAATTGATAGCTGCAACCAACCCTGAACAAAGTATTCTCTTTTTTGGAATTGATATTAATGAATTTACAGATGAGAGTGATATATCGCGCCTGATCGAATTAACCTGCAATGAAATCTTAGGATTTAACCAATGAAAAAAATACACTTTTTGATACCAGTCATGCTGGGTGTATTCCTGCTATGGCCACTATTTTCGCATGCGCAAACAGGAAATATTTCCGGAACTATTGTAGATAAGGAAGATGGTGTATCTCTGATTGGTGTGAATATCATTATTCGAGGTACATCCTTTGGTACCGCTTCTGACCTGGATGGAAATTATACAATTCGAAATATCAGGCCGGGTGAGTATTCCATAGAATTCAGTTATGTCGGATATGAACGTATTTTGGTAACCGGTGTACGCGTGAATGGAGGCGAAACTACCGAGTTAGATATGCAGATGTCTATGCAGGCTCTTTCCACCGGTGATGAAGTGGTTGTAATCGGAGAGCGACCCATTTTTGACATTGAGAAATCATCTACCTCTTCAATGATGTCCCGTGAACAAATCGCTGCTGCACCAGTTCGCAGGGTTGATGAAATTGTCGGTATGACGGCCGGAGTTGTCCGCGACCCAACCGGATTATATATCCGTGGTGGTCGTGCCAATGAGACCGGTTACGTTGTGGATGGGGTCTCCGCTCAGGATCCACTTGCTGGAACCGGGTTTGGATTAGACCTCGGGGCAAATGCCATTCAAAATGTTGAAGTTACTACAGGTGGAGTAGATGTAGATCAAGGAAATGTGACTTCTGGAGTTGTGAGTGTTCAAACACAAAGCGGAGGTGATGATTATTCAGGCTATTTTACACATAAACGGGATAATCCGGGGAAAATGACCGGCTCTCAAGCTAATTTCTTTTCCGATATTTACGATTTCAGCATTGGCGGGCCTATGCCCATCACAAAAACCCTGCTACCGGCACTCGGGGTTAATATTCCCGGTGACATGTATTTTTTTGTAGCCGGACAAATGAGTCTTACCAATGAATTTACCCGTCAAACGGCCAATCAGGTTCGTTCCTCATTAATTAATAATGATTTTTGGTCACCACGTCAGGATAATCGTTGGAGTGGGATGTTTAAGCTTACATACCGGATAAAACCCAGTATGCGCATTGAAGCAGCTTATTCCCGATCGCTTACCATCAATCAAAATACACGAATGCTCCAGATTGTAGGCGATGATGTTCAGATACGCCCCGGTTATCAGTTTTTCTTTCAGGAAGATCTTGACAATGCCAACACCTATGCCCATGATAGTAAACTGGCGTATATTAAATGGACTCATGCCATCAATAGTTCAACGTTTTACGATATTCAGTTCAGCCGCTTATTCACGCGATTACGTGCAGATGCTAACGGTAGAAACTGGAGACCCCAGTTTGTGGATGGAGAATTTGATGCCGAGAGTATTGTTATTTATCCCGTAACTCCATTTCCGGCCGGTGATGACTTCTCGTATGTTCTTCCAGGTCCAGGATTTGCAAATAATGGTGGTTTAGCTCCGCTTTGGCACGATCACTATGCGGAAGAATACACACTCAGATCTAATTTCACAACCTATCTTACCGAAAATAACCATCGGCTTAGAGTAGGCCTCGAAATGAAATTCATGGAATATCAGTGGATTGATATAACCCGTCCCTGGGTTGGAGCTCCTATTGAAATAGGTGATGATGAATTCACACAAACTTCCCGATTGGGCTCTACATCCGATATTTGGAATGTTAGCCCCTCAAGGGGAGCGCTATATGTAAGCGATCAAATTCGGTATCGTGGACTCATAGCAAATTTAGGTTTGAGAATGGAATACTGGTTTCCCGGTGAATATGTGGATACTTTTGTAGATGACCCGCTTTCCCCAATTCCGGATGCTATTCGCGAAAGTTATAAAGAAAATACATATAATCTTTTCGGACGTCGTTTTAAAATGAGAATGCTTCCGAGGGTGAATGTGTCATTCCCGGTTCGGGAGAATATGGTTATGTATTTTAACTATGCGCATAAAACAAAACTTCCGCATCCAACTTATATTTATGCCGGACTGGATCCCTTTTTTCAAGACAGATCATTCCTTTCCAATCTCGGAAATCCAAATTTAGACCCTGAAGTAGATATTTCGTATGAAATTGGTTTCCGCTATCAGGTAACATCGAATGATGCATTAAATGTGACTGCTTTTTGGAGTGATAAATATGATTTCATCACATCTCAGAGAATTGTAGTAGTAGATGCAACCGGTCGGGATACCGAGCGTTCATTCCGTGTTAATGGAGACTTCGCAAGAGTACGTGGCCTTGAAGCGTCTTATCTGAAAAGGTACAGTCATTTTTTGCAAAGTAATATAAGTGTTACCTACTCATTAGCTGAGGGTTTGAGCTCAACCTCTAATGATGCGCTTCAACAAATTATTGCCGGTGGACAGGATATTGGTAATAACATTGAAACGCCACTTGCTTGGGATCGTCCCTGGGATATCAAAGGTAGCCTGATTTTCACCTGGGATCGTGATCAGCCGCTATTCGGATTAGCTCCACTAAATCAGCTACGTTTATTTTTATCCGGTAACTACCGTAGTGGAATTCGCTACACTCCTATGATTTTCAGAGGTTTGGAGCGTAATCCCATCACAGGTGAAGAGGATTGGCGGCCTATTTACGAAAGGGATACAGACCCTAACAATCGATTCTCTGAACTGGGTGAGCCGTGGCTTATGTTTGATTTGAATTTCCAAAAATGGTTTAATATTTCAGGGATTAGGGTTATGGCTACTGTAGAGATTACCAACCTGCTGAATGCCAAGAATCCGGCTATCATTAATCCGGTTACAGGGAAGGCATATCGTTCTGATTATCCATCTGATCAAGAAGCATTAATCGCACTCAGAGACGACCGCTCTTATGATGTTCCATCAACTGCACGTGACCCGCGCTACTTAGATCCCAGGGACAACAATCAGCCGAATTATCTTAATCCATCCAACTTCTTAGCGCAGCGCCACATTGTATTTGGCCTCGGTTTTAATTTTTGATCGTATTTAAATCATGACAGTACATTCTTTGAAAAAAAACATGTATAAATATTTATTGGTGGCGTGTGTTCTTACATTTGGCCTCGGTGAATATGCTCAAGCTCAACGAGGAATTCTTCCAAGTTTGGGTGGAGCCCGTTCCGGCACATCAGGTTATCAGTTTCTTAAAATAAATGTGGATGCCCGATCGGCCGCTATGGGAGCCTCAAATGTGGCGGATGCGGCTGATGGTTCATCGCTATACCTGAATCCGGCATTAGCTATTCAATCAACCGGTAGTCAGTTGCATTTAGGACATACAGCATATTTCGCTGATATTTCACTAAACTATGCAAGCTATATTCATAAAATGGGTAGTATTGCGCTCGGAGGTTCAGTAATCTTCCTTGATTCAGGGGAAATGAATGAAACGAATGAATTTGCACCTACCGGCACCGGACGCACTTTCCGCACAGTACACCTTGCCGCAGGATTGAGTTTTTCACAGGAACTCACCAATTTATTTAGTTATGGTGCAACACTTAAATACCTTGATGAACGAATCGAAGAAGTACAATCTCAATCGGTTGTATTCGATATCGGATTCTTTTACCGCGTTGGCGATACCGGTTTACGATTTGCTGTAGGGCTTAGTGATTTTGGCCTTGATGCAACTCCATCAGGCGAAACTCGTCGCCAAACCATAGACGGTGAAATAGTGGAAACCGAATTTGAAGATGTATCGCCACCAACTACTTTCCGGATGGGCGCAGCTTACGATGTTTATGAAAAAGATGAGATAGATGTACTCCTGACGGCTCAAATTACAAATCCAAGTGATAATGCTGAAAAATTTAGTATCGGTACTGAAGTGGGATACATGAGCCAGTTTTTTCTGAGAGCCGGTTACGAATTTGGAGTAGATGAGTACTCATGGCCGAGTTTTGGAGTTGGTTTTAAAGTACCGGTTTTTAAGTATAATGTTGGAATGGACTACGGTTTTAGTACCCGCGACCGTCTCGGTAGCCTGCACCGTGTAGCGATTAAATTTAATCTGTGAGATATAGTATGATGAATAGATATGTAACTACTGCGATAAAAATTCTAATTTGTGCCGTTTTTATAGCCGGCTGTTCCGACTTACTCGGCACAAAAAAGGATGGGATAACGGATGAAATTTTCGAAGAAGGGCGTCAGGATCCAACTTTAATCCTCGATGAAATAGGATATGCCGCACTACCTTTTTGGGATGACTTCAATCAGCCTACAGATGTCTTTGTCGGGTATGATGAGCTGGTTTATGTGACTGATGCGTCGGGCCTGCATGTACTGGATCGTGCGGGACGAGTATATGATTCAATTGAATTGAACGGTGCTGTATCGGTTGTGCAGGATCGATTACTAAATATATATGTAGCTGCAAGAAAAGATACGGTCATTACAGCTATAGATTCTGACATTACATGGAACCTGCCGGCTGTGTATAAAATTAAGAATGCGAATGGTGCAGGGTCGATTGAAATTCTACAAACGATGGTGCAACCTTTTATGGACGCAAGCCGAGCTACTACTTCCTCTCAACGTTTCAGGTTAGACAGAAGTCGTGATGATAATGAAGAGTTAGTAGAAATAACGGGTGTCTCTGTATTGGCAAATAATGATATTTATGTGTCAAGAAGAGGGCCACGTAATCAGGAAAATCAGGCAATTGCCACAGATAATACGGTTTTGATTTTCACTGAAAATACGGATGCAAGCGGAAATGGATTGGGAACCATGCGAAACACAAGTCAGGTAAGAGCACTTTCACCAAACGTACCTTCATTGAGAAGTGGAATTGCCCTTTCCGATGTCAGCACGTTTGTCGCGCCACCACAAAGGGAAAACATGACATCCGATTTAAGTTTTCTGGTATCACAAGGTGATGAAAGCCGGTCAATTCCTTTACGTGTGTTATGGATTGATGCCGTGTTAACTACCGACGGGCTTGAGTATCGCCCTAAATCTACACTTCTTGCCCGTGATACCAGCCGTGCTGAATCCTTTCTCTATGATCAGTTTAAATTTAAAAATCCAACCGGACTCGCATTCTCAGCTGATCAAAGAGCACACATTTTTGTAGTTGATGCCGGAACGGATAGTTTATATTTATTTCAATCCAATGGAGTAGAGGGAATCGATCCACCTCCGGGTTCTACCACAACAAAAGCCATTAATGTATCTTTTGGTGGTACAGGCAATGGAGTCAGAGAGTTTGACGATCCACAGGGAGTGGCATATTTCAGAAATGTGGTATATGTGGCCGATAAAAACAATAACCGAATTTCCCGCTTCAAACTTAATATTGATTTTGAATAGGCCGTCTGATAGGAAATCAGATGTATAAAAAAGACAGCTTTTAAAAGCAATTATTTAATTGTATAGGTTGATATGTCAAAATTGAATGAGTTTCGTGAAAACCGTGCTGTAATGAACGAGAAGATTATGGCACTTGATCACCTCGGGGTGAAGCGGTTTTTTAATTTAGATACAAATACCTACAAAGATGGGGATCTCAGCGGAAAGACAAAAGAATTGCTTGGGTTGGTTGCCTCAGCCGTTTTGAGATGTAATGATTGCATTGATTATCACCTTGAACAATGCGCAAAAGAAGGGTGGAGTAAAGCCGAAATAGTGGAAGCCCTCAATGTAGCGTTGGTTGTGGGAGGCAGTATCGTAATTCCACATTTCCGACACGCCATAAAAACCATAGAAGAATTGGAAGCCGAAGGTTCATTGAAAAAAGCATAAATATTTGCTCCTAACTATTTCATTCAGTTCAAAAAGTTCTTATATTTTAAATCTGTCATAAAACAGAATGACACAAGCGCTCGTAGCTCAACTGGATAGAGCATCTGACTACGGATCAGAAGGTTGGGGGTTCGAATCCTCCCGAGCGCACCATACTACAAAGTTTTGATAATTTTGTATTTACAGCCACTCAAAAGGGATTTTGAGTGGCTATTTTTTTGGTGTTTAAAATAATAATGACAAGATAATGACAAGTTTTTGAAATGAGCTTATAATTTTTTTATTGTTTCCACTGATTCTGACGGGTTGGTCATCTATGAATATATACAAAATAAATGCCGCTTGAGGCTTAACTAACCGTTCAGATTTCTATTGCAAGTCCAGCTTGTTACAAGCGCTGCCTAGCGACAAGTTTTATGTCAAACCACTAAAGTTGTACCCTAAGAATCGGATTCTCGATTCTAATGATTTTCCTAAATTTCTACGCTGGGTTAACTTTTTGATCTTCTTCGAAGGACGAAGAACAATCAAGTCATGCGTAGCTTGTAGATTGCCGACTCTTACCTGAGTAGGAATCTTGCGAATGTTAGCGCTGTTATCATTTCGGTGTTCTTCTCTGTCCATTTACTTCTCTAATTGTTTTGTCTTATAAGCCAATCAAAACACATAGGATGTTTTATCCGACATTTATCCGACATTTATCCGACATATCCGACATATCCGACATATCCGACATCTAAGGAGCTAATTCATAATAAGCGCCTTTTTTTTCACCTATTCGCTTAATGATATTCAATTCAATCAATGTTTCTAAGTCCCTTAATGCAGTCCTGTCTGTTGTATTGTTTATTTCCTGATATTCTTTGTTAGTGAGTCTTCCTTTCTTTTTCACATATAAAACTGCTTTAACCTGTCGTTCATTTAAGTTAAGTGATTGTAGATATTTTTCATTATAAATGTCTTTTCTGAACTCTACCGAAATATCGCTTGAATCGTAAGTAAATACCGGTTCGGGAAGCCCTGCTTTTTTACATTCACTGATGATTTTAATGGTTCCTCGTCCCCAAGACTCAATGTAACCACTTCGAAAAAAAGCATTTGCAATGTCAGGATTGTATGGTCGGGAGGCGTGTTTTTCCAACAGGTTTTTAACTGTCCAATTTTCAGGCAGCTGCCCTTCATTCCAAATCATTAACTTGTCATTGTAGACACTCATTTGAATAGGAACTCCACCTGAATAGTCTTTATGAGCAATAGCATTTAGCAATGCTTCCCTGATTGCTTCTTTCGGATACTCGTATGTTTCTACCCGATTTAATCCTTCATAGCTTATCAAAGCCTTGATGTATTTTGAAAAAAGTAACTCTGTGGTCTTTTCAATTTGCTCAAAAAGATTTCCGTGGATTTCATCTTGAAACCTCAAATCGCTATCAGATTCGAAATATCCAATTTTAATGTATGCCCCGGTGATATACTTTTCAGGGTTTGAATGAAAAAGTAGGATGGACGCACGCTTAAGAAATTTACCTTTCTTAAGTTGAAGGTTCTCTATAAGATGTTCATTCTTGTCAGTTAAACTTTCTTCATCAATTCTTTGGCTTCTGAAAGCTCGTTTGCGAAAAAAATCAAATGTTTCTTGCTTGAGGTCATTTGTTGAAACATTCGGAACAGGAACTCCATCCCATCTTTTCCCTTTTTTCTGAAGGAGAAACTTGTCAAGTGCTGCCCCTTTTAGTTCCTGCTTGGTGCTTCCGCTTCTGTAATGATATTGTCCCTTGTAATTGACTGGATAAGGATATTGCTCAACAATTATTTCGATAAATTTCCCTTGGTTGGTTTGGTGAAGATTAACATCAACCAAAATCCCCAAAGTGTCTCTGACCTTATTAGGTATATCTTCCAATAGCTTTTTAGCATCCTTCAAGTCGAGAACATTTCCTATATCGTCTTTTCCGATAAACATAGTTCCACCATAAGCATTTGCAAAACCACAAATCCATTTCAGGTATTCGTCTCTCCAGGTTATTTTGAACTCAATATTTTGCGATTCTGATGTCACTTCCAATAATTAATTATGTTTTTGTTTTAAAGTTACTTTTTCCCAAATGGTTTTTGATGTTCGGGTTTTCTACACTTAGCGAAAACGTTTTGGCGCTTGGCGCAGTGGCGGATTTCGGAGCATAAAACTTTCAGCCAAGCACGAAGTTTGATTAAAACATTTAACCGCCACTTTGGGGTAGGTGTTGTTATGTAGCGTTTTTCTTGTCATCCGCCTATATTTTTATAAGCTTCGTTTATCAAGTATTTCGTTTCTTCATAGTCTTTCAAGTCCTTAATTGTCAACTCAAAGTCGCCTGTTCCAAAGTGTCCAATTTCTCTAACGTCTCTTCCTTGATTTGGCATTGGGTTTACTTCGTCTGGATTTAGTTTCAGATACAAAGTCAATTTTTTCTTATATGTTTGTAAGCAAGCAAAGTTCTGACTTGTCTTATATGCTATGTAATTTTTCTTGGGTGTTTCTTCTATTGAACTGTCTATGGTTACTATGAAGTCACGAACAGCGTTAAACAATTCAAGTATGTTGTCGTCAAGATTTTCATAATGTTCTTCAAGTGTATAGGTCGCAGTTTTTCTTGTCAATGCTGCCTTTTTTCCTGCTTCAACCATTACAGGATTTTTTCCAACGAGTTCTTCCGTGTCTTGGTTTGAAGTTGAAGTCGTCCGTTTGTAAACTTCCTCAATATTTAAAATTCCATTTTCATAAGTCTTATATTGCCAAAGTTCAATGTTTGCTCCCATTACTTGAACTGCGTGTAGGTCGTATTTTTTGTACTCAGGAGCCAAACAAATTACTCTTATGTCCGACCAATCAACATCAACATTTTTTCCCAATGCTTTATTTGCTGCAATTTGAAAGTCTCCTTTATGGTCTTTAATCCAATGCAAATAGTAAAGACTCTGGTTTATAAGGTCTGACGAAGCAACTTTTTTATATTCAATAATTACAGGGTTGTTGTCTTCTGAAAGTGCTAATGTATCAATCCGCCCTGAATGAATGTTACCTGTCGAAAACTCAGTCGCAATAAAACGACAATTAAAAATTGTCTCTATGTTTTCTTCTACAAGTTTTTGCAAGTCCTTTTCGAGTTTAAAGTCGCTTAGTCTAACCCGTTTTGCTTTTCCATTATCTATTTCAAAAATTGCCATTATTTTCTAGTATGTCGTGTCGTTTTAAAATGCCACATAACTTAGTTATATACGCATTAAACATGCGCATTACATGCAAATATAGAACAATATGCGAACATTTATTGCGGAATATATATTCTCATTCTTGGTCTAGAATTTTGATTTTCCACCCTATAACGGTCTGGCATAGCGCTTAACGATTCTTTGAATCTACTGCGTGGCGACAATGCCCGAATATAAGCAACAATGGCTTACACGTCAGCAGTGATCCGCCGGTTGGCGGACCGCGAAGCGCTATGCTTGTTTTGTAACCGGTTCTGTTTCCTGAATTAGAATTTCAGCCGGAATACCAAGCCTTTTATGCAAAATTTTAATTTGTCGAAGTGAAAGCGATCTTTTACCAGAAAGTATTTCACTTGCCCTGGATTTTGAACCCAGTAATTTTACTAAATTTTTTTGTTTCATTCCCAATTGATCCATCCGAAATTTTATAGCTTCTACTGGTTTTGGAGCCTCAATAGGAAAGTGCTTTTTTTCATACTCATCTACCAAAATACCCAATATTTCTAACTCATCTCCTTCTTTCGTACTCGGCTTGGCATCAAAAATTTCTTCAATACGATCTAATGCTTTTTGGTAATCATCTTCGGTATGTATAGGTTGAATTTGCACTATGGATATCCGCTTTAAATTGTCGTTGCATTCCCGATAGCTATCGGGATCGTATTCAGCATGAGTACCTTCAAAACGGATAAACACCTGTCCGTAGTCATAATTAATTTTGACTACTAACCGATAATTATTGCCTTTGATGTTGAAAACCACTCGATTGTCAGGAAGAATGCTGGCATGTGCATATATGTACTTTATATCAGTAGGTGATTTCCACTGAGAATTTTCTGTTTCAGAAAACCATGCCTTTAAAGCATCTTCACTATCCGAATGATTGTTCCAAAATTCTCGCAATGTTTTTCGGGCAAATACTCGCATTGGATAATATAGAGAGTTCCACTATTGGGAACAAGAAAAAAGGGTAGGCTCCATAACGCCTTGTTATGCCTGAACAGCTTTAAGTGGAGCAATTTCTTTGCTTGGACGATTCGAGGATAAATCATGCATAGCTTGAAGATTCAACCAAAACTCAGGAGAAGTATTTAAAGCTTTTGATAGCAACCAAGCTGTATCCGAAGAAATCCCTCTTTTTCCTCTTACAATTTCATTAATCCGCTGAATGGGAATGTCTAAGTGGTCTGCCAATTCTTTCTGAGTTAATCCCATAGGGTCAAGATACTCTTTGAGTAGAATCGTACCGGGATGTGTGGTTATTCTGTTTTGTGGAATCATAGTTTTTACCTTTTTCTAATGATAATCAACAATGGCTACATCGAAAGCACTGGAGTCTTCCCAACGAAAAATGATTCTCCATTGGGCATTAATTCGAATACTGTGATATCCTTTATAATCTCCACGCAGTGCTTCTAATCTGTTGACTGGAGGTGATCGCAAATTATCTAAGGAAGTAGCCGCATTCAGTATATCCAATTTGTAAATAGCTGAATCAAGGATTTGAGTAGGTGATTTTCGAACTTTACTGCTCGAATTACCATGAAACAGATCTGAAGTTGCTTTATCTCCGAATGATTTGATCATTCTTTAATTTAACGGATTAACGGTATCCATGCAACGAAATTGTTTTAGGAAGTCATAACGGTGCGGTGTTTCTGCTGCCGGGCAATCAACTTCAAGGTTCAGCAAGAAACCTGAACTTGTCAGAAGGAAACACTTGTTAACCAACCTTGTGCGGATCATCAGGCAACAATTGTCTCGTATGCCAAATGGTCAACATATCAATTTGGTTGGTTTTTAATTCATAAACCAGCCGATAATTTCCGTGAATAATCTCCCTGATTTCAGGTCGTCTGAACTCTGGGACCATTCTACCACTTTCCGGTTGATTGCTTAGTTTTTGACATTGTTCAAAAACATCACGCGCCCATTTTATAGCCGTTGGAACATGGTCAAGGGCAATGTAATCGGTGCATTCTTCAATACGATCAAGAAACCGATCAGTAAAAATTACTTCCATTTAGAAAGGTGCTTTTCGATTCTTTCTTTGGCCTCTGCCATCGAATGGGTTTTCCCTTGCTCTACTTGCAGTTTGGCTTCAAGTAGGTCTTCAAGCATCTCCATTTTATTTGTAAAACGTTCATACTCTGAAACGTCCATCAGTACAGCTGCACTTTTGCCATGTTGAGTAAGAATAATCGGCTGTTTTTCTTTTTTGAGGCGCTTTACAAAATCCGCCGATCTTTTACGGAATTCGGAAAGAGGTTCGATGTCTTTTGAAATTGAAATATCCATATCAATACTTTTAAAGTTTTTTTGTGTACTGATAAGATACTCAATTAGACTTCGACTTACAATGGTGGGGTAGGTTGGTTAACGGCTCTGCGTTTGTGCTGCGGGGCGACCAAGACAGAATTTAAGCAACCAGCGCTTACACGTCAGCATGAAATGCTTGTTAGCAACCAATCTGAGTTTTAGGACTTATTAATCTTCTAATACTTCAACCACTATAACTTCAGGTCCAATAACATCTACTAAATTACAACTATCTGTTAAAACACTAAACTGGTTTGAGAATGATATTCCGTTAATCGAACCTCGAACTTCTATGATATCTTTATTTTTAACATCACCTTCTGTTGTATAGTCTGCTATATTAAAACTGGTTATAATAGTATATATCCCGGAACTTTGTGGATGATTTGGGCTTATACCAATTTCATTGAAACACATTTGTTTTTGTTGTTCGTTGATTAGCTGAGTACATAATAGATGTCCAGTACGTAAGTTTATGATTTCAATTTCAATTCCTGGAATAGGGCTACCATTAGTATCAACTATTGTGATTTGATGGCGCTTAAGTATCGCATCACATACTTTCTCGCAAGAAGAAAAAATGATAAGAGCTACTATGGTAATACCAAATAAAAAAAATATAGTTTTCGTAGTTTAGAAAAGATTTAAGGTTGATGACAATTAATAGGATTTTCTTCACATGGATCATCTATTATGATTCCACCACCACCATTATAGGGTGGAATAGGTACAAATGTTGAGTTTGGATCATTTGCGGAAATGTTTCCTAAATCTTAACGAATCCCGCTCATAGGACTAAAATAACGAGTATTTGAATCTCTACCATAATGTATTCCATAAAGACTGGCATGTTGATAGCCATTTATGTCATAAATAATTCTAAAAACGGGCGAGCCACTATCACCACCTTGATCATAGTAATTTGCACCATATTGGCATTTAAGTATCCACGCACCACCTGCAGAATGCTTATCAACGCATGTTTTTGTGATAATCCCCTCAGTCCAACCAGTACTACGTCCAATTTTGCTTACAGTTGTTCCCATTGCAATAAAGTCATTACTTCTTGCAATTGAAAAGACTGGATTTAAATCATTTATAATAGTTGAGCCAGATCCTCCAGCACTATTTTTAAATGTTGTTCTTGCAATCAAACCCATGTTTGATTGAACCCCTTGGTTGATTTTAATTGCAGAAGCATCACTTTTTCGACAATTATAAGTAGATTGCCAAGGTGGCCAAACTCCACACCAAGTAGTATTTGGATCTTTGTATTCTGTACCGACAATATTTTCAGAGGCAGTCCAACCTTGAAAAAATACTGTATTATCTAAACCAAACTTAATGGAGGTACAATGAGAATTAGTAATAAAAACCTCATTTCCATCTAATAATCCAATAAAACCCATTGTACAATCACCACCACTATTCGCACCTCTATGGATTGCCAGACCACCTATAAGTGGTCTATTTTTGTTATTTAAATTACCTGACCAAGATGATAATTCTAAATTAGAAGCTTTTTCTACTATTAATGCATCAAGTGGAATATCTAACCAATTAACGATAAAATCACCAACTGTATCTATGTTATGGTCTGTAAATTCAAATTCATCAATTCCCACAACAATTCGATTCTCTTGCTCATTTACATAGCTAGTGCGAACAAAACTAAAAGCTTCGTTAGCTAATATAAAAGCCGTAACAAGTTCCCTCCATAAAGATAGTTCATCAAACGTAAATCGTCCTTCTTTAATAAGTATTGAAGACTCATCGACCTCAAATAATTGACTGCGAATTTCTCTTATAGCAAAAGACCTTGCCAAATCTACAGGAGCATCATGAGTAAGAACAATTACAAAGTTCTCATCTGAATCAAAATAAAACCCTCCAAATCCGGGAACATACTCACTAATTCGGTGAAAATGCATTTCAGCATTACGTTTTGGGTTTTCTAGTCTAAATTCTTCAATATGAGTTAAAAGTTCTGTAGATGAAATTCTATCACCATTAAAAGGGTAGTTGCTATTATCATTAAAATTTGTTTATGATTCACATCCAAATATTAAAATGAGAATAGTGAGTATTGTGAAATAATTTGTTTTATTCATATTAATTCTCCATTTGTTATTGTTTTGTTGTTTTATGTTTTGGTTGGTTAACATACAATTATCCGACAGCACCATCACTGACACTAGAATGAAGATAAGAATCAGTTCGGTTTTAGTTGAAAAAAATGTTTTTGATAGAAAATTCAATCGACAGGGCTGGGAGTATTTTCCGTTAGAGCAATAATCATTCAGATGTAAAGCTTGTTTTGATGGCACTAACTCATGCCTTATTCATTTCTGCATTTTTCAATCAAAGCTCTGCATTTGTCCTGATCGTGGATCATGCGGGGAATTTTGGTTTGAGCACGGACATTAAAATGTTCGTTTTGCCAGGCTTCAATGGCATTTTTAGTCATGTTGACAAATTTAGGTGGTGCAATGGCTTCCCCTTTTCTGCGGATTTCGTAGCTTCGGTTTATCGATATTAACATTTCATCAACCGATTTGGCAAATGCATCCATATCCGCAGGTTTTTCAGCCCATTCTATAAACCATATATGTGTCGGGCTTGGATGGTTATCATCCAGTAAAACTCCCAAACTGTAATTAGAGTAGATACCGCCTGTTTTTTCGGTGACTTTTTCCAGAGTTTCTTTTACGTGAAACGCTTCGATTGCCTCACCATACGCATCATGAACATCGGTTACGCGACCGCTTACTTTAATGCGAGGTTTTTCCAAGTCGGTAAAGACAATCACATCATTAAGTAAATACCGCCATAAACCGGAATTTGAGGTTACAACCATTGCATAACGCCGGTCTTTTTCAACTTCCCAGGTCGGGATGGTTTTTTGGTTCATCAATTCTTCTTTTGTTGACGCCGGATCCGGAATCCATTCGTAAAAGACATTGTTATTGACAATCAGTTTTAAATCATCCCGGTTTTGTTCAGTGTTAAAGGCAAAGTAGCCTTCCGAAGCACCGTAGTTCTCGATATAATGAATATCGAGTCCTTCACATAGTTTTGACAGATGTTTTTTGTAAGAAGGAAGGGGTTCACCACCTGAAATCATGAGTTTTAAATTTGGCCAGATTTCGGCCATACTTTTTTTTCCGGTTTTTTCAAGCATAATCTGATAAAATCGCAGAGCTACCGATGGGAGGGAGGTGAAAACGCGCACATCTGATCGTAAACCGCGCTCAATCATAAGGTTTACTTTGTCCTGAAAATTCATTCGAACAGCAACTTTTGCCGGTATTACCTGAAGCTTGGCGAGTATGAAAGGAGCAAATGTAGCCAGAAAACCACTGATTTCACCAAACTGAACACCCGGATAATCAGGGTCATTTTCGATCATGCCGGGCAGGCTTGCATGTTTACCGGCTATACTTAGTAAATTGGATGGGTGCTGTTTAAAATATCCCAGGGCTACTTTTCGTAAAAAAATTACATCACTGCGTTCCCGATCTTTCGGTAGAGGAATCTCTTTTGGGGCACCTGTTGTTCCCGCTGAAATTGCAAATTTATCGACTTTACCGGGCCACATTAAATCAGGAACACCCTGCTTCATCGGTTCGAGATATTCCTGATAATTTTTAAATGAAGAAATAGGTACATTCTCAACATAATGACGATAGTCGGTTATATCTTTAAAACCATATTTTTTACCATATTCTGTTTTGGATGCATATTTTAAATACTGCATAAGTATATGATTTTGAGCTTCGAATACGGTCTTCATAGGGTGTAGATTGGGATTGGGTTTCTGGAAAAGTGTAATTTATATTATGAATAAATATAGCAAAAATGAGAGAGGTATTAGAGGGAAGTTTTTAGAGAGATTTTTTGAAGAGAAGTAGATGAACTGGTCTTTTATTGCATCCTCGCCAACAGATGAACAATCTTATAGAATTGAACGAACGTTCAAAAATAAAAACCCCTTTAGTGCCTTTGAATCTTCGTGGTTCAAACAGTGGTGAGATACCGCAAGATGGAACGTTCGTACCGATCATTCGGTACTGAACGTGCGCTTTCAATAATATCCTTCCAATCTTAACAAAAAAGGCCACCAATTGGCAGCCTTTTATTGAGAAACTATTATCTATTTACCTATCTGCTTTCGATGTCGGAGTAGGGAAGATTTTTTTCTCCCATATACAACTGACGAGGACGAATCAAGCGGTTGTTATCCCATTGTTCCATATAGTGGGCTGTCCATCCGGATATACGTGCCATTGCAAAAATGCAGGTGTACAGGTCAGGAGCGATACCCATAGAATAATAGACGGTTGCGGAAAAGAAATCGACATTCGGGTCTATATTTTTTTCTTCTTTCATCACCTCAACGATGCTTTCCGACCATTCATACAGGTATTCCATATTGACTTCGCGGGCAAGTCCTTCGGCCATACCACGTAAGTGATAAGCGCGTGGGTCAAATGTTTTATACACGCGGTGGCCAAATCCCATTACTTTTTCTTTACGTTTTAATTTACCAAGAATGAATTCCTTGATATCAGTGTCTTTGTCAAGCTTCTTAAGCATGTTCATTACCGCTGTGTTAGCCCCTCCATGCAGCGGGCCTTTAAGGGAACCCATCGCACCCGTTACAGCTGAGTGGATATCTGACATAGTGGCCGCAATACTACGGCATGTAAATGTAGAAGCGTTCATTCCATGCTCGGCATGCAGAACCAAACACATATCGAGTGTTCGCTCGGTATTACCTCCGGGTTCTTCACCGTTCAGCATGTACAGGAAATCATAGGCAATGCCATGCTTCTTTAAAGGTGATAATATTTCCTTGCCGGCACGTTTGCGGCTGAATGCTGCAATAATTGTAGGGATTTTGGCCGTCATGCGAATCGATTTCCGCAGTGTGGCTTCAGCAGAGTAATCTTCGGCTTCTTCGTCAAAGTCCGCAAGCATGGAAACTGCCGTGCGAAGCACACTCATGGGAGCAGCATCATTGGATGTAGAACGAATGTAATTTAAAGTAGTTTCAGGGAGGTCGCGCTCATCTTGTAATTGCTTATTCAACTCAGCAAGTTCGGTGGCATTGGGCAAATGTTCATGCCATAACAGGAAACATACTTCTTCAAAAGAGGCCTTAGGTGCCAGTTCATCAATGTTGTAACCGGCATAAATTAATTCACCTTTGGCTCCGTCAATAAAACTTTTCCGTGATGAAAATGCTACAATACCTTCAAGTCCTTTATCCAAATGAGGATACTGGGATAAATCAATTTCTGGTGAAATAGTGGTCATGCTTTGACTCCGTAATTATATAATAAATATTAGTTTATTCAGGTTCTGATAAAGACTGATGCTCTCAAAGAATCAGTTAATTTTTTATCATGCACTTTAAAATTTTCCATTGCCTATGGAGGCGCTTAATCTAAAGAATAATAAAAGCGCTTCGATGCATGTTGCAACAACCTCATAGCTTTAGGGTACCGTTCCAACTCTTTTTAAGGCATTGTTTTAAATATACTGAAAATTTGTGGATTTTTGCTCAAAAACCTAATCATAGCTTTTTGCTTCATCCCATATTTTATCTAACTCTTCAAGTGAAACTTCAGAAGGTTTAAGGCCTTTTTCAGACAGTTTTTCTTCTATATATGTAAACCTTTTTTTGAATTTTGTGTTCGTAAGGCGCAGGGCATTTTCAGCGTCAATCCCGGTTAATCGTCCTACATTAACCATCGAAAAAAGCACATCGCCAAACTCTTTTTCCTGTTCCTCTTTTGTTTGTTGATGAAGTGATTCCTTGAATTCATCAAGTTCTTCATCCAATTTTTTCCAGGCTTCCGGCCATGTTTTCCAATCAAAGCCAACGGCTCCGGCTTTTTCTTGCATTCGTTGCGCGCGTAAAAGTCCGGGCAAATTATCCGGCACTCCCTGCAGCACACTCTTGCGTCCTTTTTCATTTTGTTTTATAGATTCCCAATTTCGTGTAACCGTTTCAGAATCGGTGGCTTCTACGTCACCAAAGACATGGGGATGTCTGCTGATTAATTTTTCCTGAATTCCAAAGATGACATCTTCAATAGAAAAAAGATTCTTTTCTTTTGCCATTTCTGCATGAAACAACACATGTAAGAGGATATCACCTAACTCTTTTTTCAGTTCATCATAATCTTTGTTGTCTATAGCTTCTATGGCTTCATAAATTTCTTCAATCATCAGATCTCTGATAGACTCATGTGTTTGTTTTTTATCCCATGGACACTCATTCCTTAGAATGTGCATGATGGTTACAAGATCAGAAAAATGGCGGGTTGGTTTTGGGTTTTCTCTCGAAAATTGTTCGCTCATTGAGAAAAATTACATTTGATGTTCACGTTTCATTGGCTATCGCAAGATGCATGCTTATATTTAGCGGATATAAATCATGCTATTAGAAGGCTTTGAAAAACCAGGTATTTTGTTTGTATTCAACGCCAGAGCAAAAATAAAACCGCAGCATAGCCACTCTATTCGAGGATTTTATTTTTGCGATAAGGCAGAAGACGGGCAAAATAACGGTTTTGCAAAGCCTTCTATTAGTGCTTTTTGGAAGTTTAAATATAATCAATTATGAATGGAGTAGCGGAAAAAGGAATATCAAACTGTTTAATGGTTTATGTAACGACATCCACTCCTGATGAAGCCCGTAAAATTGCTGATAAAGCCGTTGAAAGCAAACTTGCTGCATGTGCGAATATTTTACCCGGAATGGAATCTGTGTACAGTTGGAAAAATGAAATACAACACGACCGTGAGTGTGTTCTTATTTTGAAAACAACCGATTCGTGTATGAGTGCGCTAACAGAATGCATTAAATCAGTACATAGCTATGAAGTGCCATGTGTAGTTGCATTGCCAATTGAGAGCGGTAGTAACGAGTTTTTGGCATGGATACGAGCATCTGTAAAGCCTGATTATGAATAAAAAAGCAACCTACTCTGTAACCTATAAATAATATCACATTGTGAGTGTATTAGAAATTTCTCAACCCAATCCCCATATTTTGTGGGCAGAAATCAATCGTCCGGCTTCAGGAAATGCCATTAATTTTGAAGTGATGGATGCGTTGGATGAACTAACCCTTCAGCTAAATGATAATGAAGATATACGGGTTTTTGTACTCTCAGCAAAGGGACATAAATTTTTTGCATCCGGTGGTGATTTAAAAGAGTTCACTGTGTTGAAATCGGAAGCTGATGCAGCTAAGATGTCAAAAAAAATGGGACGAATACTGGAGCGGATTGAAACAGCGGATTGTTTTACCATTGCTTGTGTTAATGGTGATGCTTATGGCGGTGGATGCGAAATACTGCTCGCATTCGATTTTCGTATTGCTGTAAAACATGCCAGGTTTGGTTTCACACAAACAAAATTTTATCTGCCACCGGGTTGGGGAGGGTTAACTCGACTGGTTGAAAGAGTTGGAACATCTACAGCGCTTCTTTGGCTGGGCAGTCGTCAGCTTGTGGATTCTGAAATGGCCATCATGTCCGGGTTGATTGACGAAATTCATGGTTCAGATACTTTGAAATCATCCGTATTGGAGTTATCTGAGAAATTGGCATCAAATGACAGAAGAATGATTAAAACCCTGAAAAAGGGAGCTTCGGAAGCGGGAAGGCTTTCTCATAAAGATTCCATCAAAATGGAGCGCATTTCATTTGCAAGGCTGTGGGCAGATGAGGAGCATCACAGCAGGGTGGAGGAATTCCTGGGCCGTAAAAAGGAGTAGAAATTCAGAATTCAGAATGTTGAATTGTTGAATTGTTGAATTGTTGATTGCGGAGCGCACATTTGGCTGATTTTTTTGTGATGATTTGGTCTTTCAAAATAGAAACTGTTAGCTGTTAAATCTGACAGTTTTCGCTTTTCAAAGTTTGAAAACATTGCATCAACATCCGTATAATTTTGAAATTTGAATTCTAAATTCTGAATTATTCCCCACCCGCCGGTACTCGCTTTCTTAAGCGCATACTGGTTTCATATAGCTGTTCATCTCGAATGATTTCCAAATCCATTACATCTCCTTCATTATATTCGCGGAGTAAAGCGGCTGCATGTGTTTGACCGTATATCATTTCTCCACCAAAACGAGTTATAATATCGCCGGGCATAACTCCGGCTTCAAACGCAGGTCCATCCTGATTTACACTCACTACCAAAAGCCCCTGCATGTAGGGAAGCCGGTATTGGTACGCCAAACGGCGATTAATGGAAATGACTTCCATTCCGGGATCGTATCCTAATTGAATTTCGCCTGTTTCAGCCAACTGATTAATTATTTGTATAGCGCGGTTGCTAGGAATAGCGAAACTCAATCCAACAAAACCCTGACTTGTTCCGCCTGTGAAAATAAAGGTATTCACCCCGATTACCTCTCCGTTTGAGTTGACCAATGGGCCACCTGAATTACCTCGATTAATGGCAGCATCCGTTTGAATCATATCCAGATAAACACGAGGATCCTGCGGATTGGGTCTGAAATTACGGTTCAGGGCACTCACTACTCCAACTGTAACGGTGGGCATTCCATCCTGAAATAACCCAAACGGATTACCCACAGCCACGACCCATTCTCCAACGATTATCTCATCAGAATCACCAAATTCTATGGGTTGAAACGGCTCCTCGGATTCAATTTTCAGTAAAGCCAAATCCGTAAATTCATCGGAGCCGAGCATTTCAGCATCAAAAACACGACCATCGGGGAAAGTGACTTTAATGGAACTGGGGTTTCGTCCGATTACATGTTCATTGGTAACAACATGACCATCTTCACTAATAATAAAACCAGAACCAAGACTGGTGAACTCCCGTGTCCAGCCGGGATGCATGAATAAATCCAAAAACGGATCCGACTGACCACCGCGACCTACCTCTGTTACGGTAATACCTACAACAGCCGGATTTATTTGTTCAACTGTTCTTGTGATAGTATTTTGCCGGGATTCCGCAATTTCTTGCGTTCTGGAATGAGCGGCTACCAGATTCTGATCTGTCAGTGATAAAGTTGATTCCGGTTCATCAGGATTCCTTTCCTCAGTATTGAGACACCCGGTTCCAGTCAATAGTAAAAAAATCAATGAAAGAGATAAATATATACGCTGCATATAAAATCAAATATGGAATTATGTCAAATAATAGTTTATTTACGGGCGGGAGATGCGCTCAACAGCTCTTTAACTTTTTGAGATACTTCTTCCACAGCCAATTCAATTGGGCCGTGATGCCAGGCTCCGGCAGCTTTCTGGTGACCACCGCCATCAAAATGACGAGCCAGCTTGTTTACATCAAAATCAGATTTCGATCTAAGACTTAGTTTCACTTTGTTATCTCGTTCACTAAATAAAATGGCAATTTTAATGCCTTCAAGGGAAAGTGGGTAAGATATGAGCCCTTCCAAATCCTCATGTGAACAGCCCGTTTCTTCCAAATCTTCTTCAGTAACGTACATACTTGCAAGTTGCGTATCTCGGTCAATTCTTATCTGTCCAAGTGCCCTGCCGGTAAGTTTTAACTGGTTCTCGGTTAGTGTGTCATACACCCGCTCATGAATTTGAGCAATTTCTATACCCCCTCGCCTGATTAGATTACTCACAATCTGATGCGTGTGCGCGCCAACGCTATCGAAACGAAAAGACCCGGTATCACTCATAATTCCGGTATATAAAGCTGTGGCTACCTCATGATTTATCCATTCTGGGTAAGTTGTGTGGAATAGATAATAGATGAGCTCGGCGGTTGAACCGGCTTTTGGAATAGAAACTGTAGCCTGGAAAAAATCCGGTTCCGGTTCAGGATGATGATCAATAACATATTTGGGTTTTTGAGTTTTTCTGAAAAATGTATCATGTTTTCCAAAGCGGTGAGGGGCATTTCCATCCACAAAAAGAAATGCTTCGCAAGAATCTAAATCATCTTCCGTTTGATCAGAAACGGGATAAATATCAGTAAGCCACTTAATATTTTTTGGGATAGGGTCATCATTATGGCATAGTACATGAGTGCCAAAATTACGAAGCCACAAAGCTGCGCCAATCTGAGATGAAATAGCATCGGCATCCGGGCGTATATGAGAAATGATAGCGATGGATTTATGATGCTTCAACCGTTCGGCTATTTTTTTAATATCATCCCTGTATTTATACATGCAGAAAAAATTTAGTTGTTACTTTTAAACCCCAAAGATAGGGTTTGTCGCAAAGAGAAACAGGTGTAAAAACGAGCATGTGTTCGTATAATCATATCCGTTCCTGTCCTGTTAGTTTGAAATCTGAGGTTGCCCGACATGACATTAGTAAAACACAGAACTAACATTCCCAGCTTCAGTTTAACGAGAATTGATTATAGGTACATCAAATTTATCAGTATTTTTAAGCTATCAATTTCAATGGCTCCTAATTCGAACAACAATATGAATTTCGGTTTTAATAAAGAAATAATCACGTTCTCCCTCAAATTGCTTGGCTTTTTTGGTGTATGGTATCTTGTATATGAACTTTGGTTATTACCTGATGGTACATTAGATGAATGGCTCTCCGTTAATCTTATTGATGTGAGCGGTGGTATTCTGTCAGTACTAAATGTCGATTTTTTTATGCGGCACAGAGTCATAGGACTTGACGGAACCCCCGGCCTTATGATTGTTGATGGATGTAACGGTTTGGAAGCCATAGGTTTATTTATTGGTTTTGTAATAGCATATCCGGGAGATTCCATCAAAAGAATGTTGTTTATTCCTGCAGGAATACTCATCATTTACTTAGTTAATATTGCACGTATTTTCACCCTGATTTTATTGCAAGCTTATTATCCGCAATGGTTCGATTTTGCACATGATTACTCAACATCCGCCATATTTTATATCGTGATTTTTGGCATGTGGGTGGTTTGGATGAATTATGGTGATAAGCCGTCAGCAGGTTTTAACTCCTGATAAACATTTGTGATGGCCATTAATTCTATTGGCGATGTACACGATTTTCTGGATCAAATCCCGATGTTCAAGGATCAGGGTTCACGTGCGGCCCGTTTTACACTCGATGGCATAAAAAAAATATGTGCGGTAACCGGAAATCCACAGAATGTAACCCCGAGTATTCATGTAGCCGGAACAAATGGTAAAGGCACAACCTGCCACATGCTGGCTTCAGTAATGCAAGAAGCCGGATATACAACCGGTTTATATACCTCGCCACATCTTTTCAAGGTTCATGAACGGTTCAAAATTAATGGAGTTGAAGCCAATGACGATTCCTTAATTGAATTTTTTGACGCGTATTCTGAAGCTATCATACAGCTTCAATTGACCTATTTTGAAATCACGACTGCATTTGCGTTTTGGTATTTTGCAAAAGAAAAAGTAGATATCATGATCATTGAAACAGGTCTCGGTGGCCGACTTGATTCAACAAATATCCTGAATCCACTGGTTTCTGTGATTACGAGTATCGGTTTAGACCACACGGATGTCTTGGGATCAACAATAGCACAGATAACAACTGAAAAAGCCGGTATCATCAAAAAAAATATTCCGGTTGTTATTGGTAACTTACCGGTGGAATCTATCGAAATCATTCAAAATAAATGTGATGAAGTGCACACCACATTTCATTTAGCCGACGCTTTGACGCCTACTTTTCTGAATGGATTTGTGGAATTACACGGTTTAAAACTCCAAAATACTCAAAAAATTAAGCTGGGATTGCCCAATCCAGTGAATGCAATAAATGTGGCGATGACCGTTAAATCTATACAATTACTTCCTCCAAAATTTAATATTTCATGGGGAAAATTGAAGGCAGGTTTAGAGAATACAGTGCGGAATACTGGGTTATATGGACGTTTTGAGCGATTACACCCAACCGAAGAGTGGTATTTTGATGGGGCTCATAATGCGCAAGCCATGGAACATACCGTAGAAACTATCCGGCTGATGAACATCAAAAAACCTCATATTTTGGTTTTTAATGTAATGAAGGATAAATTAACTGCAGATTTTAAATATAGTATTTCACATTTTGATGAATTGTACTATTTTGAGACTAACAACAACAGAGCGGCGTGTTATCATGAGGTAAGCACACGTGTTCCGTTAGTCACACTTTTTCAAGCCAAATCTTTTTCGCCCCGATTTAAATCTAAATTGGTTATTTTTTCGGGATCTTTCTATTTTTACGCAACAATTAAAGGTTTGTCGAAAAACTGGATTTGAGTTACAGTCCGTTATCCTCATTTCGCTGTAACAATCACAAACTGCCCTTTTTTTAGAAGACTCTATTATTGCTCGGGGAATCTAAACATCTCATTGAGCTTTCTTACAAAACAAGCCCGTATTATTCGGAAATCCATTAAGTAGTTACCATTTTTAATGTCAGACAGTCAGACTGTTGATATCTCAGATATCAAATCATCGAACCTTCATACAAAAACTGTGAAAGAACTTCAGGAGATTGCTAAATCTTCTGGTGTGAAATCTGTAACAGGTTTAAAAAAGCAAACACTCATTGATCGTATCAGAGAAACCGCTGATAAGACCTTTTCTGAGGTCGAAAAACCTGATAAGGATTCTAATAAATTTAAAAAGCAAAGCACCATTCAGGCGAGTTTGTTTTCTGATGATGCTGAATCTGAGAAAAAATCAGAAGCAGATAAACCGGTACTTAAAAAATCGATTTTATCTTCGAAATCAAATCATTCCTCCGATTCCAAGCCTGAAAATCTATCGTCAGCTGAGCCTGATGAACCGAAAAAAAGGGAGCGGAAGAAGAAGATTAAAGTGGATGAACAACCCGTTGCCTCTTCATCTGATAGTTCATTAAAAGAGGAAAATACGGTTCAGGAACACAAAATGGAGGGCGCTCAACCTTTAAGAAGGAAGCATAAACAGGAAACCTCTCAGACAGATGAGCAGGCTCCAAAGCCTAAGCAACAACCGCCAAAACCCAAAAATCAGCCCAATCCAAAGCAGGAACCCCCGCAAGCTCAATCCGAACAAAAGAAGGATCCCCCAAGAAAGCATTTCCAGGATGAAATTCCGGTTTCTGATGCGGAAACGCTTGAAGAACGAATCGCGGAAATTACGCCCCATCTCGGTGGGTATCTCCTGAACGAAGGCACACTCGAAATACTTCCGGATGGATATGGATTTTTGCGTTCATCGAATTATCATTTTTCCGCCAGCCCTGACGATATTTATGTTTCTCCTTCTCAAATCAAGCGATTTGCACTCAAGCAAGGTGATTGTGTAGTTGGCATTATCAGGCCTCCAAAAGTTGGTGAGCGGTATTTTGCACTGTTACGTGTTGATGGTGTGAATGGGTTGATTCCAAGAAATATGGACGAACGCCCTGATTTTGATCAATTGCTTCCGGTATATCCTAACCAGCGGTATAAACTTGAAAATACGCCATTTGATTACACAACCCGCATTATTGACTTGTTTGCTCCCATAGGAAAAGGTCAGCGTGGCTTGATTGTCGCTCAACCTAAAACGGGTAAAACCACAATACTTCGAGGGATTGCCAACGGAATTGCTACGAATTACCCGAACACCAAAATTATGATTTTGCTGGTTGATGAACGTCCTGAGGAAGTAACCGAAATGGAACGAAATGTAAAAAACGCGGAGGTTTTAGCTTCTACGTTCGATATGAAACCTGAAAATCATATTGCATTGTCAGAATTGGTCTTTGAAAAAGCAAAACGATTGGTTGAAAGTGGCCACGATGTCGTTCTTTTGATGGATTCGATAACACGTCTTGCAAGGGCTTACAATATTTGTGCATCTAAATCCGGCAGGACTATGAGCGGTGGTGTTGATTCGGAAGCTTTAAAAAAGCCCAGAAAATTGTTCAGCTTAGCGCGCAATATTGAGAATGGTGGCAGCTTTACCATCATAGCAACTGCCCTCGTGAACACCGGCTCACGTATGGATGATGTCATTTTTGAAGAATTTAAAGGAACCGGTAACATGGAGTTAGTGCTCGATCGCAGAATTTCTGAAAACCGCGTGTATCCCGCTGTGGATTTATTTAAAAGTGGTACACGCAGGGAAGAGTTGATTGTTCAGGATTCTGAAAGAGAAAAAGTGGTTTTGCTCAGACGCTTTCTTTCAAATATGTCGCCGTTAGAATCAATGGAGTTTCTATTAGATAAGATCAGGGGAACCAGAAATAATCAGGAGTTTTTGATTTCAATGAATCAATAGATAGAAACCATAGTTCGATTATTAATTTGCTAAGAACGGTGAATTTAAAATTTGGAACAGCACTTCTTTTATTTTTTAAACTTGTTCTGTTCTTTTTCGAAATCTTCTTCTGAAATCAGCCCTTGTTGCCAAAGCCCTACCAAGCTGTTCATATGCTCAAGAGCGCCAATTTTCAGCTTATCAGAATGACTATTTTTGACCCTTTTGGACATTTGCTTTCTGTCTTTTTCTGCCTGAATAGCAATTAACAGTGCATCTTCTAATTGATCAGCCTCCTGCTTCTTTATCCCAATAATTCGAATTGATTTTGAATCCGATGAAATAATTACATCCGAAAGATTACGTTTCCGCTGTTTTTCGGTAGCTTCTAACCGAACACTTTCAAGTGTTGAAATATAAATTGTTCCTGAGGGATGTTCGATGCGGTCATTATAAATTTTGGTTGCAGAACCCTGAAGCTCCCTTTTCCATCTTGACAGTATCCAAAACCCCAAACCCAAAAATGGAATGAGAGCATAGCCGAGAATAAAACGACCATAATGCTGTTTCCAATCTGTTTCGTAACGCACGGCTTTTTCGTTTTTCATGTGTCAAAAATTAATTAATAATGAAGAAGCGATTCTCAAATTGCTCTATCTTTTAGTGTGTTTAGTAATGCCTAACAAGCTTTTACAGGATTCCGTTGTCAATCGTGCGAAATCAGCCTGAATTCATATTAAAATTAACTTCTATTCCGTATATTTTAACTATTCTGAAATGCAGATTTTTGTGCAAAAGCATTCACTCAACTCTAAAGTTATAAAATCTATTGTCACTCTGGAAATACATTATTATTATTTGGATTACGCTGGTTATAATCGCAGGTTTTCTAATTGAAATTCCTAAGATTGCCATCCTGGAAGAAAGTGCGCGAAACTTGTTTTTTCATGTTCCTATGTGGTTTACTATGTTCATTACCTTTTTTGCAGGAATGATTTACAGTATCCGATACCTATCAGATGAAAATCCAAATCATGATTTAAAGGCTGAATCTGCTACACAAACGGGTATTATTTTTGGTATTTGTGGTTTATTGACAGGAATGGTTTGGGCACGGTTTACCTGGGGCACCTGGTGGACTTTTGCCGAACCCAAAATGAACCTTTCTGCCATAGCTTTACTTATATATGTAGCATACTTTATTCTGCGTTCTTCGTTCGATGATCCAAAAATGAGAGCCAGATTATCAGCGGTTTATAATATATTTGCTGCTGCTACGATTCCTTTTTTACTTTATATTATTCCCCGACAGTTACCAAGTTTACATCCAGGTGCTGATGGAAATCCAGCTTTTAGCGATATGACAGCGCCTGAGCTGAGAATCGTTTTTTATCCGGCTGTTATCGGATTTATTTTGCTCGCTTTTTGGTTGACAAATATCCGCTATCGGATGGCTAAGGTTGAACAACTGGCCGGTGAATAACCTTTTATTTATGAAATTACCTTCTTCAACAACTTCAGCAACTGCCGACACACTTAATGGAATATATTCAGACCGTTGGGATGGAGTAGGTGGAGCTGATGAAAATGCAATTATTCAGTTTATGTCTTCTAATGATCTTATTTTTGTAGTATTAGCTGTCAGTCTTATTATCTGGTTCGTGCTGGTTTTCTATCTCATAAAAATGGATAGGAAAGTCAGCAAATTAGAAGAGAAATTATTACAAACAAACAATCAAAATAAAGAATTATGAAGCCTCGTGTTTTAATAGGTGCACTCTTAATTGTGGGATTTACCTCCCTGCTGATGTGGAATTTTGGAAATAGTATTGGTTCGTATGTTACATTTGAACAAGCCGCTGATACCGGAAAACGGGTTCATGTTGTCGGGCATTGGGAAAAAGATAAACCTCATGGTTTTGATAACAGGAAAATGATTTTCTCTTTTTATATGACTGATGAAAGCGGAAAGTCAATCCGGGTACAATACAATAAACCAAAGCCTAATAATTTTGAAGATGCTGAGAGTCTTGTTGTGATTGGGCAAATGAAGAATGGTGTATTTATGAGTGACGATATGTTGGTTAAGTGTCCATCCAAATATAATGACTCATCCAACCTGGAACTTTCAGAAGCTCCACAATCTAATTAATTTTTTTAAATCGTTTTTTTTGGTTTTGGTATGATTGGTACAATAGGTTCAGTATCTCTGACAATTGCATTTCTTGCAAGTTTAGGTGCTTTGATCAGTTTTTTTCTAGCAGCACAAAATGATAATCCTGTATATGAAAAAGCCGCGGCTCTTTTTTATGGATTAAAGGGAGCTTTGGTATTTCTTGCCTCCGGATTATTGGTATATCTGTTATTCACTAATCAATTCCAATACTTTTATGTGTATAATTATACTAGTACCGATTTGCAAAATGTTTACCTTGCAGCAGCATATTACAGTGGGCAGGAAGGCAGTTTTTTGCTTTGGATACTTTGTTCTTTTTTAGTTGGTCTTGGCCTCTTAAAATGGACAAGCAAAACGTATCGCGCACCGGTCATGTTTTTCATGTCATTGACACAACTGTTTCTGCTTTCAATGGTACTGGGCGTAACACTTTTTGGTATTACTTTTGGTGCTGATCCATTCCGCTTAACGGCTCAGGAATTTGCTCATCTGCCTGTATTTCAGAATAATCCCGGATTTATTCCGGAAGAAGGAAGCGGACTCAACGATTTACTGCGAAGCCCCTGGATTGTAATTCATCCACCTATCATTTTCCTTGGGTTTGCAATGATGACGGTTCCCTTTGCTTTTGCAATGGCTTCATTATGGAAAAGGAAATATCATGAATGGATACATCCCGCTTTCCCGTGGACACTCGGGGCCAATCTTTGTCTTCTTGTAGCTATTTTTCTGGGCGGATATTGGGCCTACGAAACCCTTTCATTCGGTGGGTACTGGGCGTGGGATCCGGTTGAAAACGCATCACTCGTCCCCTGGATTCTTGGTATGGCCGGTGTACATACTATGCTGGTACAGAAGAAAAGCGCCACTTCACACAAGGCTTCATTGCTGTTCGCAATTTTGGCATACGCAACTATCATCTATCAAACATTCCTGACTCGCTCCGGTGTTCTGGGAGAAGCTTCTGTACACAGTTTCGTTGATCTCGGTCTCTATAATCAGCTATTATTATTCCTGCTGGCTATTTTTGGGTCAGGTTTAGGATTGTTTATTTACCGCTATAAAGAGTTGCCTGTTCAGGAAAAAGAAAACCCATTTTTCAGTCGAGAATTCACCATGTTTGCCGGTGCTATGATGCTATTTCTGACATCAATAATCATCATAGTTGGTACCAGCTCGCCCATCATCGGACGTTTTTTTGTGGCAAACCCAACCCCGCCCGAACCATCTTTCTATAATCAGTGGAACATGCCATTTGCTATTGCAATAGCCATTTTATCTGTTATTACACAATACTTGTGGTGGAATAAATATAAAGATGGAGAAGCATTTGCAGGAGCCATGACGGTTCCCACATTACTATCCTCAGCTTTAACTATTCTGGCCATTATCCTTTTTGAAGTGAGAGAAATATCGTATATGATATTTTTATTTGCCGGTATTTTTTCTCTCGTGGGTAATGGAATGGTTATGGTAAACATGATTGGGAGAAACCCGAAAATGATTGGAGGCACAATTACACATATTGGATTTGCAATACTTTTAATCGGTTTTCTGGGATCAGCGTACGACCGCCCGATGTTAGACGCACAAACTTCAAATTATAATGCCGCCGTGCAAAGGGGAGAGGTGTTCGATGATGAAGGGTTCCCCGAAGTTCAGGAAATTGGAGTGGTGATTCTGTACAAAAATCGGCCAAAACTTGTCAACAATGAATATTTGGTAACCTTTAAAGACGTAGAAATTACACATGGAAAACGACCGGGTGAACAGGAATATACCATCCATTTCGAAAATGTTGAGTCCGGTCGCGAATTTGAAATGAGTCCGCTGTTTTACCCCATGATTGCAAACTCAACACCGGGGAACATCAGCTGGACGGTAGAACCCGATATTCGTACCGGCTTGTTCAGAGATATGTATTTGTATGTCTCCGGTTCATCCCTCGTTGAACGTGAAAATGAACGTATTCGCCATGCTTCCACATTTCAGGCAGTGGCCGATGCTCTTATGGATGAAAATGCCGGTAAAGCTGAATTTAATGATGTACTGCGTATAGCCCCTGGGAATTCTCGCAGAATAGGGCAGTATAATATTGTATTTAATAGATTTATTCAGGTGGAAGAAGAGTCATTGCCAGAAGACGCAGTTGTTGCTGTACTCGCTGATGTGGATATTGAAAATGTGGATACTAAAGTTGTTGAGAATGCACAACCCATGTTTGCTTTAATTTTCCAGGAAGGCGAAAACCGCGTTTACAGCCCGGTTACGGAATTGGAAAACTTCGAATTCGATATTCAGTTTGAAAATATTGACACGGCCACCGATGAGGCGAATTTACGCATGATTGGTATTGAAAATCATATTGAGGATGATTGGGTCTTAATAAATTTGGAAAAAAAACCGTTGGTCTCCATTGTATGGTTAGGAACATTTATCCTGATGTTTGGTTTCAGTATATCTATAGTCAGAAGATGGAATGAACATCGTAAACGAAAAGAAGATTGATAGCGATCGACCAATGGAAATGTATCAGAATTGATTGTCAGAAATATATTTAGTACTGTGATTCATAAATTAAATTCAGAAAACCTGACAGTTCTTTCGGAAGTTGGGACTTTAGATTACATTATTCAGTTTTCGCTGTGTTTCCCTACAGGCATATCGGAGCTCATCATTAACTTTTCGCGGAGTCAATTCAATGCTTAAAATAGAAACCACGCACATATCAACTAAAAAGAATGTGTTTTCAGGCATTAGCGCTGTTCTAGTGTTTTTTTTGATATGTGGGCTTCCAACAGTAACCGAAGCACAATCAGATGATGTTTCAGCCTCAGATATGCGCTATGCACCGGATACTGAACGCAGACCGGGAGGAGCTTTACTTCGGTCAATAGTACTTCCGGGATGGGGACATTATTATGTAAATAAGAAAGATTGGCGACGCGGACAGATTCATCTTGGCGCCGATATTCTGTTAATTTCCGGATGGATTTATTTACATTCAAATGCCAATATGCTTGAAGGAAATATGCTCACTCACGCAAACTCATTTGCCGGAATAAATCTTAGAAATGTAAATCGAAGAATAGAAATTGCTGTGGGCAATTATTTGAGTCTCGAAGAATATAATGATGCTCAGTTACGCACAAGAAACTGGGATCGAATCCTCGAAGATGTGCCGGAGAATAGATGGAACTGGGATTCAGATGAACAAAGACAGGATTATGTATTGCTTCGTGACCGAATGGAACGCGCAAGGCAGCAGATTCCGGCTGTCGTTTCTCTAATGATTTTAAACAGGGTCGTTTCCGGTGTACATGCATTTATTCAGGCACGAAACTACAACCGCGAGCTACCAACATTAACTTTTGGCATTCCTGTTGAATCGGGCGGGCAAGGGGTAACGGCTTCGCTGAATTTCAGGTTTTGAGTTTCCGGTAACCGGTTACTTCACATTCATGCGCTATCGCATTGACATAGAATACGACGGAAGCAGCTACTCAGGCTGGCAAATCCAACCTAATGCCCACACCATTCAGCAAGAAATAGAGAAAGCTTTGTCGGTAATTCTCAGGCAAAACATAAGTATAACCGGATCCGGACGCACGGACGCCGGTGTTCATGCCCGTGGACAAGTTGCTCATTTTGATGTTGATTCGGAACTCGATACCAATAAACTCTTACATAGTTTATTTGGGTTGTTGCCAAGAGATATTGCTGTTTATAATGCTCACAAAGTCAGTGATTCATTTCACTCAAGGTTTGATGCCAAAGACCGCGAGTATCATTATTTTTTTACCAACAGGCCATTGCCGTTAATGGCTCACTGTACGACCATTTGGTGGCAGGAGCTTGATTTAATATCCATGCAAAAAGCGGCTGCTTATCTGATAGGTGATACCGATTGTACTTCATTTACTCCGTCCGATCCGGAGCAGCCTCATTTGCGATGTTTGATTTATGATGCTGAAATCATTCCATCAGAAGGAAATCATCCAAATGTATTTAAAATAAGAGCAAACAGGTTTCTCAGGTCGGTGGTGCGTTCCATTATGGGCACATTGGCAGAGGTGGGCAGGGGACGAATGACCGTAGAAGAATTTGAAAATCTGATAAAAAATCCGGACAGGCGGAAGGCCGGTCCAACAGCTCCAGCGAGAGGATTAATATTAAATAAAGTACGGTACTAAAATTGAAGTAGAAATACGAAAAAATAAACAAGTTTGCTTTAACATTTGGCTATAAAACGTTACTTTACAGTTGCATTAAAATAATTTAAAAGCTATGTCATGAAACTATCCAAACCACTAAAATTAGTATTCGCCTGCTTATTGTGCGTTGGAATTATAACATCACTGGTTTTAATTATTCAATTTTTCACCACTTAAGTTCTTAAAATTATGAAAAAAAATATGGGTTCATCAGATAAAATTATTCGTGTAATAGTGGCAATGATTGCCCTTGCACTTTATTTCACAGAAACCGTTACAGGAACTCTTGGAATTGTTATGTTGGTGATATCAGTAATCTTTGTATTAACAAGTCTTGTGAGCTTTTGCCCTCTTTATGCGCCATTTGGCCTATCAACGTGTAAAGTTAAAGAATAGGGTAGCCAATTACTTATGTATCTAATTTTTGATTAGTTACACCACTTAATCTGCAAAATGTACTAATAATGGTAGCATCTCAATCAGATTGGGTATTTGAATGGGAGATGGATGTTCGGGATTATGAACTTGATGTACAAGGTGTGGTAAATAATGCCGTATATCAGCAATATCTGGAACATGCCCGTCATCAATTTCTCAAACATATAGGGCTTGATTTTGTTCAATTGCACAAAGACGGAACCGACGCTGTGGTTCATAAAGTGGAATTGATCTATCGCAGGTCATTGGTAGATAGCGATCGTTTCAAAGTAAAAATCAGAGCTGAAAAACAGGGGTACGTGCGATTTGTATTTTATCAAAATATCTACAGAATTCCTGACAACGAATTAATTCTGGAGGGTAAAATAACAGCCGTATTTATGAATAGCGGCAAGCCTATCAAGCCACCTGTGCACGTCATTCAGGCTATTGAACAATCATGATTGAATAGCTATTTGGATGCCAAAGAGCGAACCATAAAGAGAGGAGTTCTGTTATTTGTTTAAACAAGTAATCAGGATTCAATTGATATGAAAACACACAACGATTTAAACACAATCACCGCTGGAACCGAAATTTCTAAAGCTAAGAAAGTTATTATTGCCATTCACGGCAGGGGAGCAACTGCTGAAAGCATTCTTACATTAGCGCAATATTTAGAAATAAAAGATGCGCATTGGATTGCACCGCAAGCTACAAATAATACCTGGTATCCATATTCCTTTTTGGAAGAAACTAAACATAATGAGCCCTGGTTTTCATCTGCTTTATCCGTTTTAGATAAAATCACTGATAAACTGCGAGCCGATGGATTCAAAAATGACCAAATCTATTTCATGGGGTTTAGTCAGGGTGCATGTCTCGCTACGGAGTACGCCTCGAGAAGAGCATTAAAATATGGAGGAGTTATTGCATTTAGTGGTGGTTTAATTGGTCATGAAATTCAGGAGTCAAGGTATAAAACCGGATTTGAAGGAACACCTGTTTTTATTGGGTGTAGTGATAATGATTTTCATATTCCGGAAAGCCGTTTGAAAGAAACAGCTGATATGATGAAAAAACTCGGGGCAAATGTTGAACTGGTTATCTATCCGGATATGGGACATACCATTATTGAAGAAGAAATCATTAAAGCAAAACTAATTCTTGAAGGTTGATGAAAAACCTTTATCATTAGAGAGTAGAGCCAAAGGCCTTCTTTAAATTAAATAGTATTAAAAATCAGAAAACTTACATGTTGTACTCGCAAAACGATTATCTTCTCGCAAAAAATATTTTATCAAACAGCTGTAAACTCAAAGATGGGGAGCATGTCATGATTCAGCTTGTCGGACTTAATGGCATTGGACTGGCTCGTGCTTTGGTGCATGTATCGCGTGAAATGAATGCGCATCCTTTTGTTAATATAGAGGATACTGAAATAAGTCGATTAAAACTTGAGTTGGGTGATGATGAGTTCTGGCAGAAACAAGCCAGCCTCGACAAACTTCAGTTGATGAGACACATGGACGCGTTTGTGGGAATTCGTGCTTCTGAAAATATTTATGAAACCGCAGAGGTGGAATCAGCACGAAATAAGGCCTATGGAGAACTATTCTTAAAACCGGTGCATTTTGAACAGCGGGTGAAACATACAAAATGGTGTATTCTTCGGTATCCGTCAGCTGCATTTGCGATGAATGCAAAAATGCCAACCCATCGATTTGAAGAATATTATTACAAAGCGTGTTTATTAGATTATTCCAAAATTGAAAAAGCCATGAAACCGCTCGAAAAAAGGCTTCGGGCTGCCAAAGAAGTTCATCTTAAAGGTGAAGGAACCGATATCCGGTTTTCTGTAGAAGGACAAAAATGGGTACCGTGTTTTGGTTCTCATAACATACCCGACGGCGAGTTGTTTTCATCTCCGGTGATTGATTCGGTGAATGGGGTAATCACATACGCGCCATCTGTCTATCAGGGTAAGCCATTTGAGTTTGTGAAGTTAGAAGTGAAAGATGGGGTTGTGGTCGATTTTGAGTCGAGTAATAACGACGCCTTACGTGAAATTCTGGATACGGATAAAGGCGCACGTAGCTTTGGCGAATTCAGTTTCGGAACAAACCCGGTCATAGAAAAGCCGATGTATGATATTCTGTTTGATGAAAAAATTTATGGCTCGAACCATTTAACTCTTGGGCAGGATTATGATGAAGCCCCGAACGGAAATAAAAGCAGTATTCACTGGGATTTAGTATGCATTGGCGCTGATGTTTATCTGGATGGCGAGCTAATCAGAAAAGGCCGTGAGTTCGTGGTAGATGATTTACGGGTGCTGAATCCGGCGGAGTTGTTAGCCTGATGTTAATGAACTGCTAAGTCATATTGACACAAAGCTTTATAGAATTTGTTCATCTATTGCTTGTGCGTTTGGCTTTCTATTCTGTCAAGCGAGTTTAACAAAATGATCTTCTAGTTTTACGTTAAAATTGATTTCTGCTTTTAATGCTCTAAACACTTTGATAATGGTGTCAATTGTTGCACTGTTGGCACTATTTTCAAGTTTAGAGATTTGTGCTTTCTGAACTCCAACAAGTCGTCCGAGTTCTTCTTGTGTTAAGTTTCTTTCTTGTCGAGCAGTTTTAATCATCTTTCCTAAAACGTCCATACGAAGTTCGTATTCGTATTCGTCACGCTCTTTTGTCCCGACTTTGCCAATATACTTGTCTTTCATCTCGGCAAGTGAGTAAGTCTTTAATTCTTTAGTTGCCATAAGATTACTTTTTTTTGTTTGTTGTTAAAATATTTGTCTCTCAGTCTTGCTGCCCAGTCAATTTCGTTTGCCGGAACTTTGTCAATTTTCATTATAAAACTGTGTGTTGCAAGAACCAAAGTTTCTTTGTTATCTGTCTTGTCCCAAAATGCTATAAGTCTAATTTGAAGTCCTGCGTATTTTGTCCGAAACTCCCAAATGTCATTTTGTAGTTTCTTAAAAAGCTTTGGGTCATTGGTCTGTTCAGCAAGGTCAATATTGTAAAAGATTTTTTTGACGGTCTTTCGGTCAAGTGCTGAAATGAACTCGTCTGCTTCTTCTAAAAATTTTGTCTCAAAATATCTCATTCAAAATTGTCTTGTTAAACGTCACAAAGATAGTGAATGTTTCCAAAAATAGAAACAATATTTTTCGAGATTTTGTTCCGTGTCGTTTTTTAAGCTGGCAAACAACGGTTTAGGCTATGGCAAGTGCGGGATTTAAGAGCACTTCACTTTCAGTTTGCCGATATGTTTGTTAATATTCAATTCGTTTAAATTTAGCACTTTCGCCCGCATTACGCTTATACATTGTTGTACAGCGTTTTCATTATTTTCCATTTTTCTAAATAGTTTCTTTTCTTCCTTGTTCATATTCTATCAGAGGACAGTATAAATAATAGCGCCTCCAAAGAGTATTGAAAATGGTGATATCAGTCTGATATATTTAGGTGTCAGAATGTCTGCACACCACAAAGCATATTTATGATGAATTCTTCGAGGTATAAAATAAAGTACTACCGAAGTTGCTATCATAAACCATCCCAAAAGTTTAAATATTTCTGGATACTTCGAAAATTCTGAATATATGACTAATCCTGCTGCGGGAATCATTCGGATAGTTAATTCAGAGTAGTTAATGAAATTGGTACTTCCTGCTTTTCTTAAATATTCTCTTGCATTAGAAGGTCTTATTAGCATTAACAAACCAACTCCAATAAGAAAAACACCGAAAAGAATCACAATATATTTAGCAATGAGTATCATAATTTATAGATTTTGAATGTTTTACAGCGTTTTATTCTGTCCCTGTTTCATTAAATCTTAGCAAATTACCAAAAGGGTCTTCTATTTCCATTTGTATAGTTTGCCAATCAGTTTTTGCAGGCTTGGTCAATGCAATTTTATTTTGCCTGGCATTCAAATTCGAATATAGTCCATTTAGATTTTTACTATCGACAAAGACTATCACACCTGTTTGAAATCTCTTGTTTTCTGAGAGGTGAAGTGTTAGTCCATCCTAGAAATTTGCATATAAACAGGTTCATTTGGTCCAAATCGGTGTTCCCAGTCAATTTTAAATCAAAGTCCTTGCACATAAAAATCAATAGTTTTTTTATAGTCAAGAATTCTAAAAGTAGGTATTCCTTTTAAAGTTATTTCACTCATAATTTATTCTTGTTTTCTGACTCCTTCAAATGCCGCACAACGGTCTCGGGTATGAAACGTAGGGCATTTCGGAGCTGCGTACCTGTCCCCCGAGACAAAGCTTACTAAGTGCCGAAAACTCGCGGAAACCACTGTCCTCCCTATGTTTTCTTAGCCATTGTTGGCAGCTGGCTTTTAATTTTTCTCCTTTATTTCTTGTCCACAAGTAGGACATGTTTTGCAATTATTTTCAGTTTTCTTATTGTTTATCTTTTCTATAAATGCAGAACTTAAAATTCCTGTTGGTAAAGCAACTAGCCCAATTCCAAGTAATGCGATTATTCCACTGATAAATTTACCCCAAGCTGTAATTGGATAAACGTCTCCGTACCCTACAGTTGTCAATGTTGCAACGGCCCACCAAAATGAAGCAACAATATTTGGAAAAGCTTGTGGTTGTTCTTGTCCTTCAATGTGATACATGAGTGTTGATGCTATTACCAATAGAATGAATGTAACAAAAGCGGTTATTCCAAGGTCAGATCGTTTTTCTTTAAACACATCGCCAATAAGTTTAAGCGATTTCGAATAACGATTAATCTTAAATAGACGAGTAATTCTTAGAAGTCTAAGAATTCGAATAAATCTCAAGTCTATTGGGATAAAAAGCGGGAGGTAAGTTGGTAATATCGCGAAAAAGTCAACAAGGGCTAATGGTGATGTTATAAAAGAGGTCGTTGCTCCAAATATTGTTTTGTTCGGATATTTTAAGTCTGCGGTTAGTATTCTAAGCAGATATTCTACTGTAAAAACAGCAACTGAAAAGATTTCAAAATAGTAAAGTTCCTGTTTGTAGGTCCGACTTATGCTCTCAAATGATTCTAAGATAATAGCGACTACATTCAATGTAATCATTCCAATGATGAAAAAGTCAAACGTCCTACTCAGACTTGTTTCTTTATTTTCCTCATCAATTACGTTGAATATTCTTTGTCTGATAGTCATGTCTTTTTAGCTTGCTGCCAACGGTTGTGGCTATGAGCAGTTGGGGATTTCATAACCTGACTTTTCGGTTTAGCACTTACCTTTGTTTTTTGTTTTAAATTTCGGTTAAGCACTAAAACCCCAATTGCTTATAGCCGTTGTTGTGCCTAGTTTTTTTATTTCCAAGTTACTTTTTTTAATTCTTCAGCTATTAGTTCGGTGTTGCTAAAATCGGTGTCTGACAAATAATCTCTCAAATCTTTGTATCTATATCCTTGTATTCCTCCGTGAGATAATTTTCTAAAATCTGTATCGTATGTTTTATCCATTGGAAGAACATAATATTTTAAACCAAAATGGTTTTCTCCCAATTCAGTTAAACCTTTTTTCAATCTATCAATCTGTTCGTCCGTGTGACCTTTACTATGAACAGTCAGGTCGTTTGTATTTGAGTCATAATCAGCAATTATTGTAGTTTCTATTTCCGAGATTGTTCTGACAGATTTCCAATTATATAAGCCGAAAAATTTAAATTTTTGACTGTGCCAACTAGTTGGACAGTAATATATTTTGTGTTTTCTATTCCAATTATACGAGAAACCTGTTGGTACAAATAGTAATTTGAATTCTTCATTTGAAATTAAATTATTACTAATGCAGTAATTGCTAAAGTCGTCAAGAAGTAACCTCAATTCCATATCGTGAGTATTCTCCTCATAGATTCCTTCTAAGTTTTCAATTAGGTCATTAAATATTAAGTTATTAAACTGAATTTTTAGGTTTGGGTATGCTTCTTTTAATCTTTTATTTATCTCAAACACTTCTTTTTCTTCAAATCTGACAGAACTTAAATGCCAAAGTTGATTTTGACTATTTTCTTTGAATACTTCTGCGTATTTGACAAGCTTTCCAATAAATTCCTTACTGTTTAATTTTGTTTCAATTAGTATTTTAGATGGCTTGACTTCTATGTGTCCGTCAATGATGCCTCTCTTCATTCCAACCTGCTGTCTAAAAATAGGTCGAGGATAATAATATTGTTCAATACTACCTTCGTTTAATCTTTCTATAATGGATTTGTAATATTCAACGTTCAAGTCGTTCAGCCTAGATAACATCAATAAAACGTTATTCGTAACTGTATTCTCTTTCTGTGAATATTTTTGGAATTGACTTATTCTCATTTTTGGTCAAATTAGGCACAACGGGCAAGTATAAGCGTAGTACGGGATTTCGGAGTAATTCACTGTCCGCCTACCGCAAAATTTCTTATGAGCAAAAATGCTCAATTTTAGTAGTTCACCCCGCATTACGCTTATACAATGTTGTAGCACGTTTTTCTTTATTCATCTTAGCTCGACATTGCTTTCAAATTCCGAAAAGTGTCCGTGGCAATGTCTTTATTATAGTTTTTGACAAGTCCTGGAAGTCTGAACAGGTCGATAAACCACCAAATTAAAAATCCGCCACCCGTCAACCAAAAAACTACTTGAAGTCCCCATTTTCTAAGGTATCCATAGTGCATTGCTAATACTATTATTAAAAACAGGTAGGCGACCCCAAGAGATTTTGCTTTTCTTTTATACTCTTCAACAAATTCTTCTTGTTTCTGAGCCGGCATTTTTGCCAATTCATTTTTTACCATTGAAGGTAAACTGTCAGTAACTGATGCTGAAATGTAAAGTTTTGATTCTTGTTCCATTTTTAAATCCTTTGATTAGTTAAATCCTACTCGTATGGTTTTTCGGTAACACCCCGTTTTAATGGTATTCGGCTCCATAATCTGTCAAATATTTTCATTTTACTTGTCAGTCAAGAACTGTCAAAGTAATAATTTGGTGGTTCTCTTGTCTGTCCGTGATTTTTCATTTTAAAATGTGCTACAACAACAGCCTAAAATGAACTCTATTCATTTTATCCTGCTGTATGTTTAATGATTTAATTACATACTCTAATAAATACTCGGCGTAAAATGAGTAAAAAAAGCATTATATCAAACTAAAAAGTAAGCTTACGCTTTAGAAATCGGGATGAGTGCTATTCAAACGCTTTTGGTATTGGTGTTTGATTGAACCTGAGAATAAACATATCATCACCATTCAAATGTACAAGCTTGTACCATATAGGACATCGAACAACCTGGAAAGCCCGATTGAGCCAATAGTATTTTTTTACCTGCACGAGTAACCTTCGGATTCGATTCAGAGGGGTAGGTTCTTCAGATTAGAAAACCTGACAATCAATGATCTACGCCAGCGCGAAAACGTCTTTTTCTTCGAAGTTCATTAAACGTTCAATAATGGGCTCCGGCTCATTGAATTGCATGAGTTCGATGCGCAGGTGCTTGCCGTTTCGAACGCCTTTGAGGTAATTGCCGTAGTGCTTTTTCATCATAATTACACCGTAACGTTCGCCGTGATGCTTAACGGAGGCTCGGAGTTGCTCGGCGCAGGTTTCTAATTTTTGCTGTAAGGTAGGTTCCGGCAGGATTTCTCCGGTTTGGATAAATGTTTTCATCCTGTTGAAAATCCACGGATTTCCGATGGCGGCACGTCCAATCATAATGCCGTCAACTCCGGTTGAATCAAAAACAAATTTCGCTTCTTCAGGAGTGGTAATATCCCCATTTCCAATTATTGGGATTTCGAGTCCGGGCGTTTCTTTAAGGAGTTTTAAAAACTCCCAGCGAGCCGTTCCTTTATATCCCTGGCTTCTGGTTCTGCAATGTACTGTCAGCGCCTTTATGCCTACACGCTGGAGCATCAGCGCGACATCCTGAATCCGAATCGTTTGTTCATCCCAGCCAAGACGTGTTTTCGCTGTAACCGGCAAGTGGGTGGCATCAACTACAGTTCCGGCCATGCGCTCCATCATGCCCAAATCACGCAAACAAGCGGAACCGGCATTTTTGGAAACAACCTTATATACCGGACATCCAAAATTGATATCAACCAAATCCGGATTATTCGCCTCTGCAATTTTTGCAGCGCCTTCCATCACTTCTTCGCGTCCGCCAAAAATCTGGATTCCAAACGGACGCTCCATCTCCTCAAACACCATTTTGTGTTGCGATTTATCTGATTCGCGTATCAGAGCTTCCGAGCTGATAAACTCTGTATAAACGACATCTGCGCCCTTCAGTTTGCACATTTGTCGAAAAGGGGAGTCCGTAACATCCTCCATGGGAGCGAGCAGAACGGCTTTGTCCGGTAGTTGTATTTTTCCAATTTTCATAGCCCCAAATATACGAAAAATGCGGAAAAGAAGTGGTTTGCAGTATCAAAGAATTGTTTGCAAAATGGCTCCCTTTAGAAAAACCAGATATGTTATTTTAATGAATTCTAAGTTTGAGTGTCATCCCTGAAACGCCCCTTTGGTTGGTTTCTATATTTCAATTCAATTTGGCGTTATCAGGGATCTGCCAACTCAGAAATGGATTTCTGGTAGAATCCGCGTTAGCGGGAAAGTAAGTAGTACTATGTCTCCGCTCATGCGGATTTGGTCTCATTCTCATGTCATAATTGCAAGATCCTCCGAATAAGTCGGAACTTTCAGCCGGATAACGCTCCAGCATTTTTTTCTATATTTAAGTTGGTTGCAGGCGTTTCCGGGATGACACCCATTTTTAAAATAAAAGAGCATCTTAAAATAGAAACCAGTCGTGTTATTTTACTGAATTCTAATCCTTCAAAATTTCTTCATATTTTTTAAAATTTCAGAATTAGCAGTATCATAGAGGCATATTTAAAAAAAAAAGCCTTTCATCAAAAGGATTCATCCCTCAATCAGTAGCTTCATTTTTAAACGTGCTATCCAAAAAAAAAGAAATCCGTAAAGAGTTATTAAAGAAACGGTTGTCACTTTCTGATGGTGATTATGATGCCTTCAATGAAGCTATCAGGCAAACCGTTTTAACTTCAGAGGTGATTCAAAAAGCGGAAACGATTCATTGTTACGCGTCTATAAATGTGCGAAAAGAAGTAAATACTTTTCCATTGATCCAGTATTTTCTGGATTCCGGTAAAAGGGTAATCGTTCCGGTTATGGATTTGAGCACCACAACATTGATTCATTCTGAATTACAAAGCCTGTCTGATTTGAAAATAAATAATTGGGGAGTCCCGGAGCCGGATGAAATAAAAAGCGTTTCATTCCAACAAGCGGATGTTATTATTGTCCCCATGGTGGGTGCCGATGAACAATTGAATCGTTTGGGTTATGGCAAAGGATATTATGACCGGTTTTTGAGCGAAAGTGTGAGCCCGAAGATTGGGTTGATATTTGAAAATTGCGTAATCGAGCAATTACCTGTAGAAAAGCATGATGAAAAAATGAGCATGATTATTACAGAAAAACGTATCATTTTATGAGTGATTCCGTACCTTTAAGCTATGAATGAACAAAAAACAAAACAACGCTCAAATACACTGGCAGATGAGTTCGACGTTTCGCATGAACAACTCGAAAAAGCCTTTGAAGAATTTATTCGCGAAGATCCACCAAAGGAAAAAAGTAAAGGCCTTGTAAATGTAGCTACGGTTACCGGAGCCATTATGCTGGTCATCGTTTTCTTTGCAACCTTGCAAATTATTGGTCTTGAATTAGGCCCCGATGTCCTTTCTATGCTTCCCGGTTTATCGTTAATTGCCGGTGTACTCGTTCTGATTTTGGGGTTGGGTTGGTTTAGCAGGCGAAAATCACGGAAGAAGAAATTTAAAGCTTCCGATATTCCTGATTTTAAGATTAAAGATCGTTCATCTGCAAATAGTACGACGGGGAAGGGACGCTCGGCAACGACCGATTTTGAGCCATACGCGTATCGCCGGAAAAAGAAATTCCATCTTTCGCGTAAAGATAAAAAAATTATGGGCGTCTGCGGTGGTATTGGTGAGTACTTCGGTGTTGACCCAACTATAGTTCGTATTATCTTTATGCTTTCTGTAGTCTTTTATGGAACTCCAATTCTTCTTTATTTTATTTTGGGTATCGTTATTAAAAAAGAGCCCAAAAGATTAGATGAAACGTAGAATGTACTCATGTTTTAGTCGTTACTGATTCATTATAATCAACTTTTGTCTTTAATTACATAATTGTGCTTATATCTTTTGAAGGAATTGATGGTTGTGGAAAAACTACACAGATATCGTTACTGAAAGAGCGTCTGATAAGAGAAAAATTTCCTGTGGAAGTTTTACGGGAACCCGGTGGTACAGATCTTTCAGAAATCATTCGTGGTCTATTGCTGAATCCGGATATTCAAATGAATCCAATTACCGAAATGCTGTTATTCTCGGCAGCCCGCTCTGAATTGGTATCCCAACGGGTAAAGCCATTTTTAAACCGAAATGTAGTTGTTATTCTGGATAGGTTTTATGATTCAACGGTTGCTTATCAAGGGTTTGGGCGCGGTAGTGTACCCATCGAACAAATACACAACATAAATGGCATCGCCTCACATGGCTTTAGCCCCGATATAACGTTTTATCTTGATATTGATGTAAAAAGCGCGGCTGAGCGCAGAGAGAAACAGCAAGCAGACCGAATGGAACAATCGGGAATGGCTTTTTATGAAAGGGTGAGAGAAGGGTTTCGTCATCTTGCAGCACGCGAAAAACGATTTGTGCTTATAAACGCATTGCAACTACCGGAACAAATACACGATCAGATTTGGAAACATATCCACCATAAAATTGGATTTGAAAAGGGATAGTCAAACTACCGACGGTCGCGCATAGTAAACGAAAAGAAACTCAGTAAAACCAAAGATGCTGATAGCGCTGTTGAAAACATTTTGTTTTTACGTATATAGTAACTCCAAACGATACTCACAGGTTGAAATGCGTCTAAATTTTTTTTGAGCGGATGTGTGCGTTGTAACTCGCCTCGTATAATCAACCATTGCGGAAGCGTCATGTAAAAATCGAAGTAGGCGTTTAAAACAGCTTTCCAGGAGTTGAATTTACCGGAAAGAAGAAAGGAAATTGCGGCTAATCCGTCCAGAAAAAAACGCACAAACAAAACCAGCCATAGCTCTGAAGCGGGATAGTTTTTTGTGAGCATTATCAGGTTGTTTCGGAAATTGAAGTAGGTTTTTCGAGGTGAACCTGTTTTCAAAGAGCCACCGCCAAGGTGCCAAATAACAGCATCCGGACAAACTCTGATATCATAACCCATTCGTTGAAAACGCCAGCATAAATCTATTTCTTCCATGTGGAATTCAAAGGCTTCATCGAAACCACCACTCATTTCAAAAAGGTTTCGTCTTACACAAAAAGCGGCTCCCGATGCCCAGAATATTTTTGATGGATAAGCATCATATTGACCGTTATCGGTTTCAAGGGTTTCAAATATACGCCCTCTGCACCAAGGGTAACCCAACCGGTCGAGATATCCACCGGCTGCTCCTGCATATTCAAATTGCGTGGGTCTTGTGTGCGAACGTATTTTGGGCTGTACCACCGCAGTATTGGGATATCTTACAAGGATTTTCTGAAGGGAAGTGAGCCAGTCAGAGTCAACACGGACATCATTATTCAGGAAAATGAGATTCTCACCCGTTGCATGTTCTGCCGCCTTATTATTTCCGGCACAATACCCATAATTTTTTTCTAAGGCTACAATTCTTACTTCGGGATAGGTGTTTTTTGTCCATTCAATTGAGTCATCATCAGAATTATTATCCGCTAATAGTATTTCAAATGAGTCATGATTCGTTTGAATTACGGACGGCAAAAATTTTTTAAGATGATCCAAGCCATTCCAGTTCAAGATAATGATTGAAAATTGCAGCAATATATTTTAGTCGAATTTTGTATTGTATTGTACTTGAAACAAGGTAAATTTCATACCTTATTAATTATTCAAAATAAGCAGAATCAACAACAGTTTTTCGGTTTGACTCAGATTATCAATAAAAACTCATTAGTTACTATTTTGAGTGCTTCAATAAACTGTATGATATCATACTAGAAGAAAATTATGAAAATCGGACTGATATCGGACACGCACAGCTATTTCGACCCCAAAATAAAAGAGTATTTCGCCGATTGCGATGAGATTTGGCACGCCGGCGATTTTGGGAATAGCAGTATAGTAGATGAGCTAAAAAAAATAGCTCCCGTCAGAGGGGTATATGGAAATATTGACGGTCAGGATATCCGCTATGAATATCCGCATGATTTAAGGTTTGAGATTGAAGGGTTAGATGTGCTAATGACTCACATTGGCGGCAATCCGGGGCGGTATGCAATCCCGGTACGAAAAATTATCGAGACAAATCCTCCGGATGTTTTTATTTGCGGACACAGCCATATCCTGAAAATAGCAAGGGATAAGAATGGTGGCAATTTTCTTTTTATCAATCCTGGTGCTGCCGGAAGGCACGGTTTTCAAGTGCAGCGAACAATCGTTCGATTCGAAATTTCAGATGGTAGTATTACAAATCTGGAAGTGATCATTCTGGATGATTGAATTTGAATGGAAGATTTTTTTCTAAACCATTCCGAATCATACATTCATTTTTGATCGCGCTTGAAAAGTTTTACAGCGTGTCTTGCAGATAGCATTACTAAGGGAATTCCACCACCGGGATGTGTCGATCCACCGGTCATGTACAGGTTGTTCAAATAAGGTGATTTGTTTCTGGGTCGCATAAATGCCGCGGTCGGCAAGTTTGATGATGTTCCGTAAATACTGCCTTTATTGGAGAGATATATGTCATAAAAATCTTGGGGTGTGATATGTTCTCGTACTACAATCGATTCCTTTAATCCCGCGAGGCCAGCGTTTTCTAATTGTTCAATTATCAGGCTTCCATATTCTTCGACAAATGAATCCGTCCAGGTTACTTGTTCTGTTAAATAGGGAGTATTCACCAATATGAACAAATTGGAACAACCTTCCGGAGCATGTCCGGATTCATAATGAGATGTATTTGCCACATAAATCGTGGGTTTTGGAGAAGGTCGTTTTTTTATGAATATATCTCTGAATTCAGACTCGTAATCATCAGAAAAAAAGATTGTGTGATGAATTAACGTTTCAAATGTTTTGGATGTGCCAAGCATTAGCACAAAACCTGAACATGAAGGTTCAATCGAATTGTAATGTCTGCGGCTTCTTCTGTTTACCACTTCTTTACTCAGCAAACGTGTGTAAGTATGTGTAGCATCAGAGTTTGAAAAAACGGCATCTACTTCAAACAATTCACCGGCTTGTGTACGTACCTTGGTTGCGGTCTCTCCTGTGGTAATTATCTTGTCAATGCAGGTGTTCATCTTTAATTCAACACCAAGTTCCAGAGCCAGTTTTTCCAGTGCCTTCGCTATTTGATATAATCCACCTTTCACATAAAACCCTCCAAGGCAAAGTTCAACGTAGGGTATTACATTTAAAGTAGCCGGAGCAATAAATGGTGAAGAACCGTTATACGTGGTGAAGCGCTTAAAAAATTGACGTAAATAAGCCGATTCTACATATTTATCCACTTTACTGCTAACAGTAGCGAGCGCATTGATTTTGAAAATATCTGATTTCCGGACATTTTTTAAATCCCTGAGTTGTTGAAGGGGGTTGAACAAAAAAGTCTGAGCCGTTTTACGATAAATATCGGCGCTGTACCCCAAAAAATCGACATAAGCTTCCACATCTTCGGGAGCAAATGTTTTTATTTGACGAAGTGTATCAGGCAGATTTGTGGAACAATCGAACATGGTGCCATCCTTCCAATAATATCTGCAAACCGGATTTATTGGTACTATGTGCAGATAATCAGAAATGTTACGGCCACAAGCTTTAAAAATATCGGTAATAATTTCAGGCATGGTGAGCAGGCTTGGCCCGGTATCAAACCGGAAGCCTTCCATTTCCTGCTGATTCATTTTTCCACCAACAGTCGCGTTTTTTTCCCACAAAACGACTTCATTCCCATCTGCAGCTAACAGACAAGCGGCTGTTAAGCCTCCAATTCCAGCGCCTATTACTCCTGTTTTCATACTTTTCGTGTTAATTCTGCTACGGTTTCAATATGATATGTTTGTGGAAACATATCCACAGGTTGCACGCGACCGATCTCATACACTTCACTTAGTTGTGTTAAGTCGCGCGCCATTGTTGCACTGTTACAACTCACATATACCAAGCGGTCAACAGCCAGTTCGCACAGGGTTTTAACAACATCCGGATGCATTCCTGCCCGTGGCGGATCTGTAATAATTACATCCGGCTTTCCATATTTTTGGATGAATGTATCCGTAAAAACATCCCGCATATCACCGGTTTCAAACAGGCAATTATCAACGTTATTGATTTGGGCGTTTTCCCGGGCATTTTTCACAGAAACAGGACTTATTTCGATACCTACTACCTTTTTAACGGCATCGCTGACAAATAAACTAAGCGAGCCAACTCCGCAATATAAATCAAATACAACATCATCGGGTTTTAATCGGGCAAATTCCCGCGCTGTTTGATACAGTTTTTCCGCTTGGAGTGTATTGGTCTGAAAAAAAGTATTGGCATCTATTTTAAACTCATATCCGCCAATTTTTTCAATAATGTAGCCCGGGCCATAAATAATACGCTCAATTCTACCTTCAGAGGTTGGGGATTGGGTGTCATTCACATTGTTCACAATAGTTGTGATTTCAGGGAAAGCTTCAAGCAGGGCATCAGCAATGTGTTTCATACCTTCCGGATGATCAGCGAATGTTATCAGGTTGACCATCAGGTCCTTGGTATAATGACTATTCCGAATCATTACATTCCTGAAAAACCCTTCTTTCTTAACTTGATTAAAAGCTGAAATGTTATGTTCTAACGCGTAAGTTCGAACAAAATCCATGATTTTAAACGAAACCGGAATTTGCAGATAACATTCTTCCAGATTCAATATTCTATCAAAGCGACCCGGAATATGCATGCCAAGTGCTACATCCTTGCTGTTGAGCTGAACGCCACTGTCAATTTCTTCACGTGTGAACCATCGGCGATCACCAAATGTATATTCCATTTTATTACGGTAATGCAGTTGATATTCCCCTCCGATTGTAGGAAGCGGGTCAACGTCTTTCAGGCCACCAATACGCTGAATATGGTCTCGGACGTGAATACGTTTGAATCGTAATTGTTCCTCATAGGTTACATGTTGCCAGGTACAGCCACCACAAATGCTTGCATGTTTACAAACGGGTTCTATGCGGTTTTCACCTTCTTTGAGAACTTCCAGGAGATCACCCAAAAAATATGATTTTCTCTTTTTGATGATGCGAGCCTTCACGGTATCGCCCGGGGCGGTATTTTTTACAAAAACAGCACGATCTTCTAATTTTCCAAACCCTTTACCTTCATAAGCGGCTTGCTCAATTTCAATTTCAACGATATGTCCTTTTTTTATTGCCATATTGCGCTAATGTCCCTAAAATCCAAAGTAAATGATGGTGATAGTACTATTTCTCTGTTGAATAATACGTTTCAAATTGAAGCCGATAAGCGTCCGCAACATCAGAAGAATCAATGAGTGCGTTGATGGTAACCTGAAGCTGACGGGCTAACGTTCGGTTTATTTCGTTCATTAACTTCAGAGCTATTGCAGGCTGTCTTTTTTGAAGTGTTTCGAGATCGGCTGTAAAAAATCCCAAGGCCTGAACATTTGTAATGGCTTTTGCTGATGACATTCTCCGCATATCATAAGCAATACTCAGGTTTCCAAAGCATTCTGGCGGATCTAAAATGAATGCTGAATCTTGAATATTATCTGATTCATTCTCTTCTTTATTATCAATTATCAGTTCAACCTGCCCGCTTTCTAAGAAATACATACCATTACCGGGATCTCCCTGATGATAAATAAATTCTCCTTTTTTGAAAGTCCTCTTATGGCACAACTGAATAAACTCATAAGCTTCCGTATGGCTTAAATTTCTAAGAATATTTGATTTAAAAATTAAACGACCTTCATTTTTTAAGGACTTGATAAATTTTGAATTAAACATATACGCGTTTATTAGAATGAATGACCAATACCAAAATGCAAGACATTTCTTTGCCACCATTTGGTTCCCGGTTCTGTACCTAATTCATTTAACCTGTATGCAAGGTCAACTCTGAATATAACGAAATCCCAATCTAAGCGAAGTCCCACACCTGATCCAACAGCAATTTGTTTGTAAAAGCTATTAAGCTCAAATTTTCCGGTTGAAAAATCAGATCGTGGCCCATACCAAATATTCCCAAAATCTGTAAACACGCTCACTATCCAATCGGTAGAAAGGAAGTTTTCAGAAAATGTATTTCGCAGTTCCAGAAAACCGGCCAATTTAATGTCACCGCCATTGATGGTAATTTCATCCTGAGTGACATTCCCGGGACCTAATCTTAGCGGATCCCAACCCCTGATATCGCTTGCACCACCGGCAAAGAAGCGCCTGTTTAGCGGAATTAACCGGTTTTCGCCATAGGGATAAGCAATTCCTGCAAATCCGCGCCACGCAAAAACGGTTCGATTGGCTAATTTATAATATTTTCGGTAATCAAAAGAACCTTTAACAAACTGACTGTAACTCAGCTCTTGCCCAGTAAGACTGAAGGATGGAATGGTGCCTTCAATATTATCTCTGCCAATGGCAAATTTTTCAATTAAAAAAGGAATAGTCCCACCTAATTCTAAGCTTGTTTCCAGATAAAAACCGGTATCCCGTTTAATTATATTTGTAGCTGAATTTCGGAATGTGTATCTGAATGTTGAGCTGAACTGAGGCCTGAAATCTTCCAGAATGCGTTGAACAAGTAAGGGGTCGGAAACGTTGTCGTTAATGTTTTGTATAAATTCGGGTGTGGCAATGGCGTCAAACCATTCCATTTCTATTAAGTCTAAGAAACTCTTGGTTGTTCGGCTGTGATTAGCCTGAAATTTCAAGTTAAACCTGAAGTTGGCATTAATATTAAAATTAATCTGATTAACCTGGGCCACCGAAATTTGAAATTGCGTTTGCGGATTCAGGAATGATGGATTACTATTTAAATTACCAAAAGGAAATGAAAAGAATGGCAGTGTGTAGCTTGCTGTAGCTTCTATATTCCTTAGCAACCGTTGATCTCCAAGTGTTGTTTGTGCCCCTGTTATATATTCGAAACTTCCGTTTATTCCCAATTGCAAGCGTTGTGCATTTCTGAAAAGGTTGTTGTTGGTGTATTGGATACCAGCTCCGGCTCCAAGGCCAAGACGTTGCATAACAAACAGATCTGATCGGATGAGGTGCCTTGGCATTCCAGCCAAATTAAACAAAACGGGAACATGTGTACCTGAAAAGTCGGGTAATCCTGGTGTTTCAGATAAACTGAATTGTTGCACAGAGAGCATTTCAAGTGTTTGAAGCTGATTTACAGTAGAGAGGTACAAATCATTATTGAACACTTCCCCCGGTGTAAACAATATTCGATTGTAAAGTAATTTTGAGCTGACCCGCGCTTTTTTATCAATATTGAGCACAATTTTGAATGGTTCGTTTGTCCAGGGCTGACCGCTCAACGTATCGGATACAACTTCTCCGCCTCCGTCTGGTTCAGCGGCACTTAGATTCATTTTTACATCACCGAAGTAATAAATCTTACCCGGCTTTATCATTACCAATAAATCAAGCTGTTTGGGTTCATCCGTATCGGGTTTCACTAAAACACTAATGGAATCTCTTGAAACCGCTGCATAACCGTGCCGCCGCAAAACATTGATGATTCTGTTTCGTTCTTCGCTTATGCGTTCTACTGAATACTGCCGGTTTACGGAAAGAGTGGTGTCGTTAATGACAGATCGGCCCAGCAAACTCCGGTCGTAAAATCGATTTCGAACTCGTTCATCATCGAAGTCTGGAAGCCCGCTGTAGGCTATTGTTCGCATATATGAAGGTTCTCCTTCATCGATATGGAAAACAACGCGAATACGCCCCGGTTTGAATTCGGTAATTGTGGTATCAATTTTGGTATCAAAAAAACCATTTGCTTCATAAAATGCGGTTAAGCGTTCAATGTCGCGGCCAACCATATTCCGGTCTAAGTATCTTGGTGCCTCACCAAGGCCTGAATAGATGGAATGCAGAGAAAGCCAGAGAGTCGCCCCGGGAATGCCAAAAACTTCACGGTTCGTTTGTGTTCGGGTGATGGTGCGTAACTTTCCATTGCTGATTTCGCGATTACCATCGAATTTTAATGTCCTAACTAACTTTCTGTCATTTTCTTCTGTTAGTTGCTGCGCATGTACCAAGGGCTGTATCCACATGAAAAAAAAGCATAAAAGCATTGAAAATATGCTTTTATGGATTACAGATTGAAGTAATTGGGATTTAGGTTGCAGCAAAATTTCTATGTGATTTATCCGGGTTGTTGCAGGATTCGAAAATCATTTTACCGGTTGAACGTATGTGTAAACAACAAAATAAGAAAGTTATCAGTAATCCATGAGCATTAAACAAGAATGGGAAAGCAGAATCTGTAGAAAAAAATATGAGGAGTTCTAAGTGAATGCGCTAGTCCGTATGTTACAGAATTATCCCTTGTTATTGATTTATTTATACTTGTAAAGATGTAAGTGTACACCTGGCACACGTTTTTCAGATCAAAATAAGAAAAATAGGTACTTGTGACGAAAATAGATGAGTAAATTTTAAAAATAAAAGACGACTACGATAAAGTGTAATCGTCTTTTCTAAGGTTTGTTAGAATTCAGAAATTCAATTCAGACATCGTCATAATCAAAGCCATCATCTTCTTCACCATGAAAGAAATCTTCTTTCATGATATAATCAGGCCAGATTTCCTCGATGTTTTCATAAGGAGTTTCGTCCTCTTCATCAAGTTCATACAAATTGTCAATAACCTGTTGAGGGCAACCATTCCGCTCAGCCCACTCTATTAATTCATTTCGAGTAGCCGGCCATGGAGCCTCTTCAAGTGTTGCCGCTAATTCAACGGTCCATATCATAGTTCAGAGTGTATTTAAGTAATTAATTAATATGTTGCCTAATAAAACAATATTGCACTCAATATCAAGTGCCTAACGTGGAAATTATAAAATAATTTTGCTGGGAATGTACGGAAGAAAAATTGAATTTACGCATACAAATTTCACGTTCTTAATTAGTTAAGTTTAATACGCTTTGAACAGCTTTTGTTTAGCAGGATAAATATTGAGCAGGAAGAGAATCTAAAGTGAAAAGACGATTATTTAAAGCATACTTAAATCAATAGATTCTATTTAATCCGACTATACTTTTGTATATTTGAGCTTATCTAAAGGCCATTAGGTTTGGAAATATCTGATTACTCGCGGATGCAATTCATTGAGATAAAACTGCATAATCAATTAATTATGATACGTTATAGTTTCAATAATAACAAATGCTTTCAGGTTATTTAAATCTTAAACCTATAGCCAACTTTTTTCTTACTTAAACATAACGGAGACTTTTTTTATGGGAATGCCAGGTGGTATTGAAATAGTGGTAATCGTATTGATTGTACTATTGCTGTTCGGAGCAAAGAAAATTCCTGAGCTTGCCCGTGGACTTGGGCAGGGTATTAACGAGTTTCGTAAGGCATCTAACGATATCAAGAAAGAAATTGATAATAGCGCTCACGATTCAGATACAAAAGAAACCAAGCAAAAAGAAAAGACGTCTAACTCCTAATTTTTCACAAAACTAAATAGTTTTGAAAAACATCGATATCCGGACTACTCAACTTGATGTAGCCAAAGGCAGGGCATCATTGCAGGAAATAGTCCAGCTTTATCTATCACGAATTCGTGAAAAAAATGAAGAACTGAACCTTTTTACGCAGACCTACCCCGATGAAGCCCTGGAAAAAGCCTCTCTGATTCAGAAAAAGCTGGAAAATGGCACAGCCGGAAAACTGGCTGGAGCTGTTATTGGTATGAAAGAAGCCATAGTGCAAAAAGGGAAAACAGCGACTGCCGGTTCGAGGATGCTTTCAACATTTAAAAGTGTCTATTCAGCTACTGTGGTAGAAAAGTTAGAAGCCGAGGACGCTATTATCATTGGCAGAATGAATATGGATGAATTCGCAATGGGTTCATCTAATGAAAATTCTGCTCATGGCCCGGCACGAAATCCCCATAATTCAACTATGGTTCCGGGTGGTTCTTCGGGTGGAAGCGCTGCTGCTGTGGCTGCCGGAATGTGCCATGCAACATTGGGCTCCGATACAGGTGGTTCTATCCGTCAACCGGCTTCATTATGCGGAGTTGTTGGCTTAAAACCCACTTATGGACGCGTATCACGCTATGGCTTGATTGCTTATGCTTCATCGTTCGATTGCATTGGCCCCTTAACCACCAATGTAGAAGACGCCGCTCGATTGTTACAGGTGATGGCTGGCAGAGACGCTCGCGATTCCACAACTTCAACCATTGCTGCTGGGGATTATATCAGCGCTTTGGATGAATCTGTGGAGGGATTAAAGATTGGCGTTCCATCTCAGTATTTTGGAGATGGATTGGATCCGGAAATTAAGGAGCGCATAGAAACGGTGATTCAGGAATTGGAGAATAAGGGCGCGGTTCCGGTTCCGATTGATATGCCTTCCACACCCTTTGCCATCGCTACATATTACATTCTTGCGACGGCGGAAGCTTCCAGCAACCTGGCGCGGTACGATGGTATTCGCTTTGGGCACAGAGCCCAAAACAAACTAAAAGAAGCACTCATCGCTGAAAAAAAAGCAATCGAAGCTGCTAACGGGGATATTTCTACTCTGGACTCAGCTTTGGTTCGTCTCTACAAACAAAGCCGAACCGAAGGATTTGGGACAGAGGTGAAGCGTAGAATCATGCTGGGAACGTATGTATTGAGTGCCGGATATTATGATGCGTATTATGGCAAGGCTCAACGAATCAGACGTATGATTCAGGATGACTTTACTTCGGCATTTAAAAAAGTGGATGTATTAGTATCGCCAACATCTCCTACTACTGCTTTTGAGCTTGGTGCCAAAACAGATGATCCGCTCCAAATGTATTTAAGTGATATATATACGATTTCAGCCAATCTAGCAGGGATACCCGGAATAAGTGTTCCGGCTGGTTTTCATAGCAATGGTCTCCCGATTGGAATCCAGTTTACGGCACCTCATTTTAATGAATCGGTCTTATTTCGTGCAGGGAAAGCCGTAGAATCCCTAATATCTGATCTATAATACAATGAAAAAGCAAATACAACATGTAACTGTCCTATTACTTATTTCAGGATTTATTATCAGTTCTTGCAATGATGATAAGATGTCAGTAGATGTCATTTTTGACGATAGTCAAAATGAAGTTCCTGCATTTGACGCCGATTCCGCTTATGCATTTATTGAAACACAAGTGGAGTTTGGCCCCAGAAATCCCAATAGCGAGGGGCATGTTCAAACCGGACAGTATCTTGAAAATGTATTACGTGATTATTCCGATAACAAGGTTTTTATCCAGGAGTTTTCGCATGAGGGATACGATGAAACACTTCAACTTCGAAATATAATTGCCGCATTTAATCCGGAAGCCACAAAACGGATTTTACTGTGCGCACATTGGGATACAAGACCCAGGGCGGACAGGGAATCTGACCCTGATGAAGTAGAACGGCCAATTCTCGGAGCCGATGACGGAGGCAGCGGAGTTGGTATCTTGCTTGAGTTAGCGCGTATCTTTAAAGATAATCCACCTCCAATCGGAGTTGATATTATTTTCTTTGATGGGGAAGATTATGGAAATGAAAATGATATTGAAAATTATTTTCTGGGTGCACGTTACTGGTCGGCCAATCCGCCTGTGCAGGGTTACATGCCCAAGTTCGGCATTCTCTTGGATATTGTGGGTGGGGTAGGAGCTACTTTTCCAAAAGAAGGATATTCCATGACCTATGCGCCGTCAGTAGTCAATGAAGTTTGGGCTATAGCGGAAGAAAAAGGCTATGGACGGTTTGTGAATGAAAGCGGGCGGTCTATAGCAGATGATCACTTTATACTTAATACAGAATACGGGTTGCCAACGATTAATATCATTCATCAGCGGCAAGGAGCTACTCCAAATACATGGGGATTTCCTTTGTGGTGGCATACACACAGCGATAACATGGATATTATTGACAAATCTACGCTACAAGAGGTGGGCGATGTATTATTAGAACTCATCTATAATAGAATTCAGTAGATTCTGAATGCTAAATTTTTGAAAAATTCCTCGTGCATATTCCAGGTTAACTTACCTGAATATTTTTTAAGCAGATAGCAATTGTCAAAACCGCTATTCTATTTATTTCACTCTATATTATTCAATGAATACTTCGTACATCCAACTTGAAATCGTTTTACCCGAAGCTCTGCATGAACTTCTTATTGCAGAACTAACCGACTATGATTTTGAGGGTTTTGATCAATATGATACCTATCTGATAGCCTGGATTCCATCAACAGCATTTGATGATGTAATAAGAGAAGATATAGAACGTATTTTGGCTAAATTTGGCAAAGATGCGTATTTAAAATCGGAAAAAACAGAACTGCCCAAAAACTGGAATGAAGAGTGGGAAGCTACTATTAAACCCATGCAAATAGGATCGTTTTATATTGCACCAACATGGTCAATCGGAGAACCGCCTAAAGGGTTCATTCAATTGTTAGTCGATCCAAAAATGTCCTTTGGAACTGGTTATCATGAAACAACCCGAATCATGTTGCGGATGTTGCCAGAAGCCATAAAACCTGGAATTTCTGTTTTGGATGCCGGAACCGGTACGGGTATTCTCGCGATTGCTGCTGTTAAGCTGGGTGCCGATTCAGCACTTGCATTTGACATTGATGAGTGGAGCTATGAAAATTCACAGGAAAATATTGTACTAAACGAAGTAGCTGAAAAAATAACGGTTAAGTGGGGAGATGGCAGTCAGATACCGGAGGGTGAGCAGTTTGACGTGGTTCTGGCGAACATAAACAGGAATATTTTGATTGATATGGCAGAATTACTGGCTGCTACTGCAAAATCAGGTGGGAAGCTACTTCTATCGGGTTTATTGAAAGATGATGAATCTGTAATTCTGAATACAAGTGGTTTCAGTAAGCTAACGCATATTCGGACTGAAACAGAGAATGAATGGATTGGAATGATATTCAGTAAAGAGTAAAGTCTGAATATTTGTTGTTGACAATACTGAACTATTATGAAAAAGAAAGGTCCGAAGCTTCCACTCCGGACCCTTGATGTGTTAATCGGCTTTGGTTAGCCTGAACTGAACAGGTACTGTGTATTGTACTTTTACGGGGCGCCCGCGCTGCATCCCCGGTGTAAAACGAACCTTTTTTACTGCTTCTATAGCTGCTTCATCGCAACCTCCGCCAATTCCTCTTACTACAAACGGATTAACTACGTTTCCCTCCTCATCAATAACAAATTGCACAACAACTCGTCCTTCGATTCCGGCTTTACGCGCAATTTCGGGATATCGAACATTGTCTTGTAATGCTGCAATTCCTCCAATGAGCTCCGGCATCTGCTCAACAGTTACAAAAACCTCGGGTTCATCTAATTCTTCTTCCTCTTCGGGAGGAGGAGGTGGCGTGTAGTCTAATGCATCATCGGTATCGAGAAATGCATCAAAATCTACCATACTATCATCCATAATAGCATCATCAGGAACGCTTATAGGAACAGGTGGACGTGGTGGTGGGGGAGGTGTTTCTACAATTTCTGTTTGAACAATTTCCTCTAATTCCAAAATTTCACGTTCAACTGTTTGCGTTTGCAATGTTTCTTCAAATTGAATATTTATTCTGAATACAGCAATAAATACGAGTATGCTTATAATCAGACCAACTTGAATTCTAATTTCGTAGCCCTCATGAATTTGGGCTCCTCTGGATCTTTTAAGTGGGTTAAGTGACATTGCCGAATCCTTTCTTCAGTTCATATATAATTGAAATGTAGCCTTTTACACATTTTATTTTGGCTTTAGCTTTAGATTAACATCTTGTATCAAAGATATGAAATCTAATATCTAATATCAATATTATATATTCAAATAAATTGATTAATTTGTGCTCAGGCTTTATGATTAAAGCACATATAACAGAGGTTGCTATCTATTGAAAATGGCTTTCAAACATTGACGGGCAACTTCTTTTTTAGTGCCCTTGTATGTACGAGAGGCTTCGTACAATGTTCCAATTAACTGAATGGTGTTGTTGTCGGTAGCAAATCCGGAATCAGGGGAATTGAGAGTATTGGCAATGATCCAGTCAGCATTTTTTCGCTTTAGTTTTTGTCGTGCATTCTCCTCCAGGTTTTCGGTCTCCATTGCGAAACCAACCAGTGTTTGATGTGCTTTCTTTTGCTGCCCAAGCCAATGCAGGCTATCCGGTGTTTGGATCAAATCTATAGATGATTCACCTTTTTCTTTTTTTACTTTATGAGTATGCCTAACGGACGGTTTAAAATCCGAAACAGCGGCCGCAAGTATAAAAGCATCCGCATCAGCGTGGTTCTGAATAGCTTCAAATAAATCGTCTGCGGAATTAATGGCAATTGAATCAGCACCTGCTGGAACGGGAATACTCACCGGCCCGTGTATTAATGTAACGGAAGCTCCGGCTTCTAAGGCGGCTTCTGCCATCGCAAAACCCATTTTACCGGTACTTGGGTTAGATAGAAATCGAACTGCATCTAAGTATTCACGTGTTGGCCCGGCTGTAATAACCACATGCTTGCCAGCTAAAAATGAATCCGCAGGTGATAGGGTGTCAGAGACTGCTTTCAAAATAGTAGAAATTTCCGGTAAACGCCCCTTATCGTCCAATCCGCTGGCAAGATAACCTGATTCGGGTTCGATGAGTGTGAATCCCAAATCATGGGCAAGCTGACGGTTTTTACGTGTGGCCGGTGCTTCGTACATGCCGCCATCCATTGTCGGACAGATGATTACGGGGCAGCGTGCAGCCAAGACGGTTGAGGTAAGCATATTATCTGCCAGGCCGTGAACAATCTTTGCAAGTGTATTTGCCGTGCAGGGGGCAATTAAAAAAACATCAGCCCATTCAGCCCAGTGTATATGTCGGGTCCAGCTGTCGGAAATGTCAGAATCGTCCGGGAAAACATCTGAAGGCACCGGTTGACGCGTAAGTGCTGAAAGTGTGTCCTTCCCTATAAAACGAAGTGCCGAAGGCGTAGTTATACAACGTACTTCGGCACCATTTTTTTGGAATTCTCGTAGTAAAAGAGCAGCTTTATAAGCAGCTATTCCACCGGTAACGCCCAGTAAGATGCGTTTACCCTTGAGATTCACGTTATTATAAATTAGTCTTGAAGATTTTCAGGATAGCGATAATTCACTTTACCATCCAGTAATTCCGCTATGGAGCGTTGAGTGGTATGCTCTTTCAATTCATATTCGCGAGAAATACGCTCTTGTTCTTCATTGAAGGAGAATTCGTCTTCTTCATCAAAACCCTCAAAATATTTGAGTTTTTCATCGAGCTCCATTTTTTCACGGGCGGAAATCTGACGTGCTCTTTTAGAAAGGATTATAATAGTCTCGTAGATATTTCCGGTAACGTCCTGAAGTTTCTCTACATCAAGTGCGCGAATGGCCATAGCAATTATTCAATTAAACGGTTAAATCAATTATTTTTAAAATCGGTGACGTATTTATTAAGCTTCTTAAAGGCACTGTTAAAATCATCATTTACAATGGTATAATCAAAATCTTTGGTTTGATTGAGCTCCATTTCTGCTCGTTCTAACCTCAGTTTGATAGTTTCTTCATTTTCTGTACCTCTGCTTCTAAGCCGTTTTTCAAGGGTTTGGAAATCAGGTGGACAAATAAAAAATGATAAACCATTTTCTCCAAATATATTTTTCAGATTAACGGCTCCTTTTACTTCTACGTCGAACAGGACAAAATAGCCATTATTAAGGTGATATTCAACATCAGATCTGAGGGTTCCATAAAGTGTTTTATTATAAAACTCTTCCCATTCAATAAACTCCCCATTTTCAATTTTCTGCTCAAACTCTTCACGGCTTAAAAAATAGTAATCCTTTCCGTGCACCTCTCCGGCTCTTGGCTGACGGGTAGTCGCAGAAACAGAGAAGATGATATCTTTATGGGCATTCATAAGCTTTTTTGCAAGGGTGGTTTTCCCTGCTCCGCTCGGCGCCGTTATGATGATAACTTTCCCTTTTTTCATCACACAATATTTTGAATTTGCTCCCGCACAATTTCGATAGTTTCCTTTATTTCAACTACCTTGTGGGCTATTCCGGAATGGTTGGCTTTTGAGCCAATGGTATTCACCTCACGCAGCATCTCCTGCATCAGGAAATTAAGCTTGCGTCCGGCTGATTGATCACTATTTACGGCTTCCGTAAAAAATTTCAAATGAGAATCTAATCGTACTAATTCTTCAGTGATATCGAGTCTGTCGGCCAAAAGGGCAATTTCAAGCTCCAGACGATCTTTGTCATATTGTTCATCCGAAAGAACTGCCTGAATGCGTTCCTGCATTCTCAAGCGGGCATCGACCATACGTTCAGGGGCCAAATTTTTTATTTCAGCTATAGTTTCACGTATTGTTTCTATGCGTTTAAGCGAATCAGCGGCCAATTCAGAGCCCTCGTTTCTCCGCATTATATTCGTTTTTTCAATAGCCTGTTCAACTGCCTGAATCAACGCTTTCCTGAACGCTTCCTCCTGCTCTTTACTGTGTGAACCCGATTGGAAAATATCCTGGAACTGAATGATGTGTTCCAGTTTTGGTTCAGCTTCAATGCCAAGTTCCTGACCGAGTTGTTTGAGCATTTTAAAATAATCTGACGCAAGCTGTTGATTGATTTTAACCCCGTTTCCATTGGCACCGGTATGTTCCACTTTGATGGTCACATTGATTTTACCCCGCTCAAAACGGTTTTGTATCAACGTTCTTATTTCAGCTTCGAAATGCTGTACTTCGCTTGGCATTTTGATATAAATATCGCAGTATCTGTTGTTAACAGTACGTATTTCGGCTTCAACAGAGTAGCCATTGAGGTGAGATTCAGCCCGGCCAAAGCCGGTCATAGATTCAATCATAAGAATAGCAGGTTATTAAAGGGTTGGCTAAAGGTAACGAACTCTGATATTTGAAGCACGTTTTAAATTTGCTGTGTACGAACTATTGCTAAAAAAAATTAGACAAGTTTAAATGAATTATTTCAGTAATCTTTTAAATGTAGGATGTTGAGCAAATCATTGGAATGCATAAAAATATAAATTTTACACTATTTATTATATTTCATTAAATGAAGAATAATATAAAAATAATTTGCAATTCATTTGGGAGGGGGGGGTAAATTCTTGTGTTAATTGAAACCTGAACTAATGTTTTTATTATGAAAAAAATATACGCTTTTTTAATTGTAATAATGATAGTTTTACCAATTGGCAACCTTGCCACTACGGTAAATGCAGATGATGAGAAGTGCCTTGAGTACTATCTTGGATTACCCACTGATTTCTACTTTGATATGGATGATTTTGACAATCCATTTAATTGTATATTTTCAAATGGAATATGTATTCAATGTACACAATTCGAAATACATTAGTATGACACCAAGATTCATAAACATTATCTTAATAAAGTCAGGATTAATCATCCTGACTTTATTAACCGGTTGCCAAGGGGATATGGAAACGGATTATCATGAATCTGAAAAATTGCCCCAAAGAATTGAACCGGCAACTATTGAATTAAAAAAAACTTTTGTTTTAAATAACGATAAAGATCAACTCAAATCGTTGTATGGGGGGATTCGCCCAAATGTTGATGCAGAAAAGCTTTACGGTGTTGATTTTGCGTCATTCCGTCCTTTTTTTATGGATTTAAAAACATCATCAGCCACATTTCTAAATGAGAGGGGATCTGGTCCTCAAGAATTATTCAGGCCTGTTCAGGTTACGATCAAAAATAAAAATGAACTTTTTATTTACGACAATGGATTGAATCATATCGCTCATTTCAAGGATGGAGAAATCATTAAAAAAAAGGATGGTTATCTCAGAGAAAGTGTTGCAGATAGAAGGCCATATGGTTTGTATTGGAATAATCATATAGTATCAACTATTGAAGATTTGAGTCCTGTGGCGGCTTTAGAATTTGACAAAATAAAACCGATTTTGATTTACAACATTGATAGTACAGAAATGAGAAAAGCAGGAAGCTATTCGCCAACTGCTGATCGATTGGATCATACCTACAAATGGGCGCATATCGCTCTTGATAAAAAAAGAGACCTTATTTATTACGTATTTGAAACGGATTATACTGTAATGGCTTATAATCTTAATTCGGATGAAACATTTGTGGCTGCCACTCTAAAGCCGGAAAACTTCAGAGTTAAAACCATTGCAAGTGAAAAAAGGGATATACCAGTTACAAGAGATGTAATGATTAAACTCGGATTAGACAGGACGCATGTGCAAGGTATAGATATTATTGATGATAAATTGATTGTAGTCTGGGGAAATGGGTTGGAAGCATATTACCAAAGCCGGTCGGGTCGTGTTGCTGCAAATATGGAAATCTTTGGGATAATCTATGACCTACCCGATTTTAATCATGCCCTAACGGTTACATTACCATCAATATACCTCGGTGTGTATGATAACTACATCATGCTCGAAGAAAACGATGATATTCTGGATTATACTATTGGGTTTTATGAATTAAGATGACGGATATAATTTTTTGTTTCGTGTAATTTTTGGAGATCCCGGCTTTTATCAATCAAGTTTTAGCCCGCAGATTTCGCGGATTATCACAGATTTAGTTACTGCTTAAATCTGCGAAATCTACGGGAGCCAAATTGTCGTTTCAACTTACACATCTCAATGACAACTCTCCGCCCCTGTCATCATTCCATTGCTCAAATCGGGGCTGATGAAGGGGATGCCGAGGGACAGGCCACGGAGGATGAGCAGGATTCCGAGGATGGCGGCACCTACGGGTAGCAGGCGCTGTAGCTTGAAGCGAAAGTCGGCGCCCATGAATCGGGTTATGAGCGACATAGCAAAGAGGAGTGGGATGGTTCCTAATCCAAATAATCCCATAAAGGCAACACTGTTCCAAAGCGAACCCATAGCCAAAGCGCCAATTAATCCCATATAAACAAACCCACAGGGCAGGAGTCCGTTTAGAAGGCCGATTCCGAAAAGCGAGGCCGGAGATCCGTTTTTCATCAATTTTTTGAAGAGGGATCCGAATGTATTGTTAAAAAAGGCCGGACTTTGATGCAGTAGTTTGTTGTAGAACTTTTTTGGGAGTAACGCAAAAGCAAGAATCATAACGCCCGTAATAATCGATATCAATTGTTGGTATCCGGCGAGTGAAGCTCCGGCACCGATGAGACCTACAACTATTCCCAGTACCATGTATGTTATGACACGACCAACGTTATAGAGCAACCTTCCGGTAATCAGAGAAGCCGTTGGCTGATCGCTTCCCGGTAGTGCCAAAACGATGGGACCGCACATACCTGCACAATGAGCGCTTCCCAGAAATCCCAGTGCAAAACCAGCCCATACAAGTTCGTTTTCCATAATTTATTGCAGATAGATATTCGATTCTGTGTAATATTCAACACCGTCACTTGCCCAGGAAACCTGAAGCTTCCAAAAACCGGTTTGCAACTCATTGAGCGCCAATTGCTGTGTTCCATCTTGATTAACAGAAATAGGAACCCGCATATCCATTTGACTGTCAGATGGCCGATAAAAAACAATCTGACCTTCAATTCCGGTTTGAAGTAGTTCCTGCGGAAACGCAAGGCTGAGTTCTTTTCCGTTTACTTCATACCGAAATGGATTTTCCAAATTCACTGCATTTTGTTCGCGATCGATCTGATCCTGGTAATCGAGCGTTTTCTCGTAATAGTTTTCAGCTACCAGATCCGTTCGTTGTGTGAATGTGAAAAACACAAAGCTGAGTGTTATTATCACAAAGATCGTATAAAACAGAAATATACCAAGGGGCCATTTCCATTCTTTTTTTTCAGTTTTCATAATCATTTTATTTTAGTTTGGTTGAGGTCCGATGAAGCCGCTTCGAACGGTTTGGAGGAGTTTACCCTCCCGGTAAATTCCAAATTCGATGGGTGTGCTGCTGCCGGTAAGCTGATCGCCATCCAGGAAGACCATAAGTCTCTTTTCGATTTGTTTTTGCCCCGGTATGGGTTCCATATCACCGAGAAACATGATTTCACCACCGGCTGTGTGAAGCTTCAGTTCAACCTCAAGTTCATCAAAAGTTTTATTGAAAAATTTGGCGTTATAGAAATTGGAAAACCGGTTGTCTGGCAGTTCATTGTACATCATACCCGGTTCACGTAAAATTACGGTATAAAGCTCCGGACGCGTCATAAATAAATACAAAAATACACCAAGCAACACCGTAAAAACGGAGAGATAGGCAACTACCCGTGGTGTAAAGAAACGTTGTTCACGCTTTTCTGATACAGCGTTAAACGATGTATAGGTAATAAGTTTTTCCGGTTTACCAATTTTTCGCATGATATCATCACATGCATCCATACAAGCCGTGCAATTAATGCATTCAAGTTGAATTCCGTTACGGATATCAATACCGGTTGGGCAGACTTTAACACAGGCTTCGCAGTCAATACAATCGCCAATATCCTGCGTTACCAGTTCATTCTTTGGTTCATTGGTTACTACACCATCCACTTTTTTTCGTTCGGCAACTTTAGCTCTGCCTTCGCCTCTGGAAAAATCATAGGTAACGGCAATGCTGTCGTTATCAACTAAAACAGACTGAAACCGACCATAAGGACAGGCAACGAGGCACACCTGCTCTCTGAATCTTGAGAATACACCATAAAAAACCAAACTGAAAACTGTGATAGATATAAATCCGGCAAGGTGCTCCGTAGGTGGAGCAGTTACGATGTCAAACAACTCATCCTTCCCAATTATATAAGCCAAAAACGTATTGGCAATTAGAAAAGACAATCCGAAGAAAAGTATGTGCTTAGAACCTTTCTTTATTATTTTTTCACGATTCAGAGGTTGTTTATCAAGTCGTTTTTGGGCAGAGGCATCGCCTTCAATCCAATATTCAATTTTCCGGAAAAGCATCTCCATGAAAATTGTCTGTGGACACACCCAGCCACAGAAAAGTCGTCCCCAAAGTGCTGTAAAGAGTACAATGAAAACGATAAATGTCATCATTGCCAGGAAGAAGAGATAAAAATCCTGTGGCCAAAAAACCACACCGAAAACTATAAATTTCCGCTCCAGGATATTGAGAAGCAGAATAGGGTTTCCATTTATTGTGATGAATGGACCTGCAAACAAAAAACCAAGTAGTAACCAACTGAGTACAGTCCGCGCTTTGTAATAAAATCCATCGGGTTTTTTGGGATAAATCCACTTTCTTTTACCATCTTGAGTGATTGTAGAAACAAAATCACGGTAGGATTCTTCCTGGGTTATCGGGTTAATTTCTTTTTTGTTAATCATGGCAGTTCGGGGAAAATTAAGTGATGATAAAATGCGCAGCCGGATTAACTCCGAGGAGGCAGATTCGTCTGTGTGCGAATCCGGTTTTGTTTTCCGAATTCGCACATATCAGGCTTCATTATTTTTTTACGATGGCGTTTCTACACACTCTACTGATCGTGACATATCCGGAGCTTTGGCTCCAGCCGGCTCTGAACCTCTCAGTGAAATGATATAGCTTGCTACTTGATGCAGTTCATCATCTGATAGCGGAGCCATACTTCCATAAGCAGGCATTCCTCGTGCTGGAAACCCTGTTTTTATGCTATTCATGATGGAAGGTAAATCGCATCCGTGTTTCCAGAAGTTATTTGTTAAATCCGGACCTACCAATCCTTGAGCGTTCGCACCGTGACAGGTAGTGCATAGGTTTCTGGAAGATTCGAAAATGGCTTTACCTGTTGCAAGGCTCTCATTATCGGTTAATACGTCAAGCGTTGTGTAATCGAGCGTTGATTCTGGTTCAGTGGCAACACTCCCAAACCGCTCTTCAGCTAACGCTATTTCTTGTTCGTACTCTTCTATCTGAGAGGGCCCCCAGCCTGTAACATCATAATAAATGAGATATACAACGGCAAAGGCGATTGTGAAATAGAATCCATAAATCCACCATGGTGGCATATTGTTGTCTAATTCCTGGATTCCATCATATTCATGATCTAAAAGAAGGTCATGTTCATCATCGAGGATGATGTTCTTTTCGTTATTATTTTTCATTTCATCAGACATAAACTAATTTCCTTCAAGGTTAGATGCTGTGTTAAAGGTATTGGATTTTGTAGATTCATCATCAAGCGGGAGTTCTTCAGCTTCATGGATATATTTTTTATCCAAAAAGAAAACCCAATAGAGCATTACTATGAAGAATCCGAAAAAAATGACCAGCGATATAAGGGGGAAAATCTCAATACCCTGTATGGTTTCTAATACATTGCGGTTCATTGTGACTCCTTGTGTTAATTAGGGCTTGCAGAGTTATCGCCAGAGCCCGATGCAGACTCGCTTGCTTCTGGTTTTGCTTGTATATCAGTGCCGAGCCGCTGCATATAAGCAATTACGGCAACCATGTGAGAATCCCAGTTGGCATTGAATCCACTTTCTTTTAAACCATCGGCAATGGTGCGTGCCTGTTGTTCATAAACGGACATCGCCTGCTGATCAAACCCCTCGGGGTACGGAACGCCCAAACGTTGCAAAGTTCTTATTTTAGCGGGAATTTTATCCACATTTACCGTTTTTCTTTCAAACCATTCATAAGCAGGCATAATAGATCCCGGTGATGTAGATTTTGGATCCATGAAATGCATGTAATGCCATGAATCGGGGTACTTTCCGCCTACGCGGTGTAAATCAGGCCCGGTTCGTTTTGATCCCCATAAAAACGGGCGATCATAAACAAATTCACCGGCTTTGGAATATTCGCCATATCGTTCGGTTTCGGAGCGGAACGGTCGAATCATTTGAGAGTGACAACCCACACAACCTTCGGCTATGTATATGTCGCGGCCTTCAAGTTCAAGAGGTGTATATGGTTTTACACTTTCTATGGTGGGAACATTGGAATCAATTAATGCTGTTGGCAGATATTCCACTATCCCCCCAATCAGAATAGCAATAACAGTAAGCGTGGTGAATTGAGTTGGCTTGGACTCTAACCAACGGTGGAATGCACTGCCTGCTTTGCTGGGTTGATTTCTGAAATCCGCAGCCGGTGCCTCCGCTTTTTCATCACTTTCAAGCGACCCTTGATTCATGGTTTTGAACAAGTTAAACGTACCGACCAAAATACCCACAATGTATAATGATCCACCAACCGCTCGTGCCATGTACATTGGAATGAGATGCGTAACCGTTTCCATGAAGTTCGGATACATCAATGTACCTTCAGCGGTGAATTCTTTCCACATCAAACTTTGGGTTATACCACCCCAATAAATTGGGATTACATAAATAATCATCCCCATTGTAGCAGCCCAGAAATGGAAATTGGCCATCTTAACACTGAACAATTCTGTTTTGAAAATTCTTGGAATTATGAAATACAGCATGGCAAAAGTTAAGCCGCCGTTCCAGGCCAAAGCAGCGGTGTGTACGTGGCTGATAACATAATCGGTGTAGTGTGTAATAGCATTCACACTTTTAATGGACATCATGGGACCTTCGAAAGTGGACATACCATAAGCAGTAACACCAACTACAAGAAATTTCAGAACCGGGTCTTTTCGAACTCTGTCCCAGGCGCCTTTAAGTGTAAACAATCCATTAATCATCCCGCCCCAGGAAGGCGCGATAAGCATCACGGAAAACACAACTCCAAGATTTTGAGCCCAGCCGGGAAGCGCGGTATAGAGCAAGTGGTGAGGGCCGGCCCAAATGTAAATAAAAATCAATGCCCAGAAGTGTACAATGGAAAGGCGATATGAAAAAATAGGACGATTAGCCGCCTTGGGAATAAAATAATACATGATTCCAAGAAATGGGGTCGTCAAAAAGAAGGCAACGGCATTGTGTCCGTACCACCACTGTATGAGGGCATCCTGAACACCTGCGAATAATGAGTAGCTTTTGAGTATATCAACCGGAAGTACTAAATTATTAACAATATGCAAGACGGCAACAGTTACAAAAGTAGCAATATAAAACCAAATAGCTACATACATGTGTTTAACGCGGCGCTTATAAATCGTCATCATCATATTCAACCCAAAGACGACCCAAACGATAGCAATAGCTATTGCAATTGGCCACTCAAGCTCAGCATATTCTTTACTTTGAGTGAATCCAAGCGGAAGAGTTAAAGCCGCGGAAACAATAATCGCCTGCCAACCCCAAAAATTAATTTTGCTTAGTGTATCACTCCACATTCGGGCTTTACAAAGACGTTGTAGTGAATAGTAAACCCCCAGAAAAATGGCGTTGCCTGCAAAAGCAAAGATAACAGCATTTGTGTGCAAAGGCCGTAACCTGCCATAGGAAAGTTCGGGTATAAACCCCAGGAAATCAGGTAGAAAGAGTTTCAGAGCTATAATTAAACCCACTAACATCCCTACAATACCCCAAATTGCCGTAGCAATAGCGAAATTGCGTACAATCTTGTTATCATAGTAAAAGGTTTCTGTTGACATAAGTAAGATCTCTATGGTTTTTGATTTTGTTTGGTTGTGTTTTTTGAAGAAGCTTTTTTTGATTTATTCAATAATTCATCGTCAAATAGCATTCTAACGGATGGCGTATATTTATCGTCGTATTGTCCATTCTTGATTGCTACAATGAAGGATATTAAAAATCCGGCAGCTATTAAGAGGCTTAGTGTTATTAGCATATACATCACACTCATACGGTAAGTCCTTTCCGCCATGCCATGTAATGTGTGGACAGCGTTGTAAAGAGAATGACGGATATAGAACTAATGGGCATTATAATGGCGCAGATTAAAGGAGAGAGCGTTCCGGTAACCGCATACGCCAACCCAATAATATTATAGAGAATTGAAATAGCGAAACTAATTTGAATAATACGAACGCTGTTTTTTGAAAATGAGAGCACCTTATCTAAATGTGAAAGTGACTCCGCATCCATTATAATATCACTGGCGGGTGTGAAACTACTGGTGTCCTCAGCAATAGAAACGCCAACAGTGCTGGCTCTGAGAGCTCCGGCATCATTCAATCCATCACCAATCATTAAAACATGTTTTCCCTTTTGGCGTAAATCGCGTACAAACTTTAGTTTATCAGCCGGTGATTGATTAAACAACAAATGTGATTCCTGATTAAACAGTGGTAGTAAGTTCGATTTTTCTCTTTCATTATCTCCGGATAATAAAAAAGTTGAAATGGTGTTTTTTAGTTGAACCAACAGTTCCCGTAAACCTGTACGGTATCGATTTTGAATGGAAAAATAACCGGGTATATCGCCATTAAAAGAGATATACATAGTTGTTGATTGTTGATTACTATTTGATTTTGAGATGTTTACCCAATCAGCTGAACCTATTTTTATTTCAGTATTTTCAATAAGTGCTTTCACACCTTTTCCGGGAACATCTTCATAATCTGAAATAGTGAAGGCTTTGTTTTTGGATGATGCATAGAGCGCATTCAAAAACCGATAAACATCACGACCAACCGGGTGTGTGTTTTCATGCAAAACGGCCTTTAAAAATTTTATTTCACTTTCCGATAATTCGCGACCAATAAATGACACCTCGGCTTCTTCCCGAATGGTGAGGGTTCCGGTTTTGTCAAATACAATGGTATCGATGGATGCCAAATGTTCGGTTGTTTCGCCATTTTTGAGGTAGAGTTTATTACGTCCTAAAATGTTGGTCGCCCAACCAAGTGTGAACGGAGCCGATAGTGCCAATGCGCACGGACATGCAATAATGAGCACGGCAGTGAACGCGTTTATGGCTGTTGCAGGACTACTCGGGAGCCAATAAAATGCGGATAGAGTGGCAATGGTTAAAACCGTGGGGGAGAAATACTGGCTGAAACTTTGCGAAATACTTCTGAGTGTTTCTTCCCTCGGTTTGCGGAATTCTTCATTATTCCATAGCCGGGTGAGGTATGAGCCTGAAACCGGTTTCACTAATTTGAATCGGGCTGATGTTCCGGTATTGCGACCACCGGCATAAATGAGTTCACCTTTTGTAAGGTGCACCGGTTCGGATTCTCCGGTAACAAAACTGAAGTCCATTTGGGCTTCATTCTCTAACAAAATGGAATCTGCGGGCAATAATTCACCATTCCGGATGATTACCGTATCATCTTCTTGTAACGATGTAGCGGCTATGCTTTCTTCAACTCCATTTACAATGCGGGTTATAGAAAGGGGGAAATACGCTTTGAAATCGCGTTCAAAAGAAAGCGTATCGTACGTTTTTTTCTGGAAAAGCCGCCCGACCAAAAGCAGAAAAACAAGCATGGCAAACGAATCCATATACCCGACGCCATAGCCGGAAAGGATTTCATACAAGCTTCTGCCAAACATCGCAATGATTCCAATGGAAATGGCAATATCCATGTTCCACTGTCGCTGTCGAATACCGGTGAGTGCAGGACGGAAAAAATCGAGGCTGCTGTAAAAGAATACAGGGAGTGCAAGAATGATATTCAGTGCACCAAATAAAGTCAAAAACTGCTTGTCGAGTCCGTCAGGGCCGGATAAATATTCAGGCAGGCTGAACAGCATGATATTTCCAAAAGCAAAACCGGCAATTCCAATTTTCAGATACAGTGGCCGGTTTGAGGGAGCTCCTGTTTTTTTATCGAGCTTATCAAGGCTTAAATCGGGTTCATACCCGATTGATGTTAATAACGCGGCCAGTTTACTCAATGGGAGTTCTTCGATATCAAACTGAATGGCGGCTTCTCTGCGCCCAAAAAACACTTCAGATTTTTTTACTGCGGGATTTAAACGATGCAGATTTTCCAACAACCAAATACAGGAGCTACAATGGATTTGGGGTGTTTTAAACGTAACGCGTGCTAATTTTCCGTCTGAAAAGTCGAGGATATTATGTCGTACAGATGGCTCATCTAAATGTTCGAATCGTTTCGTATCAGATAATTTCCGCATGGAAATGCCGGGCGTATCCTGTTCAATATCATAGTAGGCCGATAATCCGCTTTCATGGAGCAGGTCGTAAACAGTATGACATCCATTGCAACAAAAAACAAGGTCACCATTACGGATGATTTCATCCTCACAAACATCTCCACAATGTGAACAGGCTACTTTCTCTTTTGTATCAATGGACATCATGTTATTTAGTTTTTGAAGCTCAGGAGTAGAATTTTCTGTTGAAAATCATGCGCTCATCTATCCACTCCTGACTAACATCAGAGCATAAATCTTCAAGGGTTGTTTGTTCTAACCATTTCAATATTCTATCACGCTTTGGTCCCCAGGAATCATGAAAGGGACAAGGTTCAATTTTGCCACATCCCATTATACCAAGAAAACATGTTTTAAAAAAATGGTCACCATCTATCACTCTAACTATATCAATTAATCGAATTTCAGATGTTTTTTTCATTAAATATACACCACCTTTAATTCCCCGTCTTGACCCGACGATCTCCGGCTCTATAAGTTTAGACAACATCTGGCTCAGATAAGTTGCCGGACTGTTTAATGGTTTAGCAAGCTCTGATGCGGGCACAGCTTGTCCTACAGGTTTTTTCCCGAGAATTATTAAAGCAGTAACCACGTATTGTGCGCCAAGTGATAGTAGTTGCACGATCTAACATAATTAAGAATATTGAATATTGATATCAGAATATAAGAATGAAAACGGAAAAACCAATGTTTAATTTATAATTACCCTATTAGAATTAGGTTTTAGAGATGCAAGTCAAAACGGGAGGATAGGATGGTGCATTTAGATATCAGAAAAAAAGAATTAAGCCGGATAATTCACCAAGATATTTTTTAACAGTAATTTAGGTAAATAATTATGTTTGTTCGTGAATTTTCCGGGTTAAGCCGTTGGCAGGCTGAAGGATATGGCTGTCCCTACTCCGGGTGTGCTTTCAATTTGAATGGTTGAGCCATGCGCGTCAAGTATGCTTTTGACTACAGCCAGTCCCAATCCGGTTCCTCCCTGATCTCTTGAGCGAGCTTTATCAGTCCGGTAAAATCGGTCGAAAAGTCGTGGAATATGTTCGGCTGCTATTCCAATACCGGTATCTTCCAAACGAATGAAAACCTCATTACCTGCTACTTCTGATGAAAGACGAATGCTACCGTTTGGCGTATATTTCACTGCATTTGATATCAGATTATCCAAAACCTGTTCAATTTTATCTTTGTCACCAAGCACCCTTACTGGTTCAACCTCAACAAAAAAGTTCAGTTTTTTTTCAGCGATCAGGGTTTGATAAGCTTCTTGAAGTCGCTGAGTTAATATTGATAAATCGAATGGTTTTTTGTGAATGAAATGGTTGTCAAGGTCAGAGCGCTGTAACATCATCATATCATTAAACAGCCGGTTGATTCGCTCAGATTGATTTAGAGCGCTTTTCAGGTACTTCTTTCGCGCATCATCGGAAAGTTGATCCATTTGCAACATTTCCAATGTACCCATAATCGTATGGAGTGGATTCCGGATTTCATGGGTAATATCTACATAGAATTGTTTTTGTTTTTCATTGGCGAGTAAAAGTTGTTCGTTATCAGAGCGCAAACGGTCTGCCATTTGGTTGAGTGAATCGGCTAACTTCCCAAATTCATCATTTCGATTCAAACGTATTCGATGATTCGTGTCACCATCCGCAATTTTCCCCGATGCTTCTGTGAGTTGAAGTATTGGTCGTGACAAATATTGGCTAAATATAAAACTCACAAATAATATGATGGCTATTGAAATGAACATTCCAGAGTAAATTATCCAACGAATGGTTTTTACCGGTTTAAAAATTTCAGATTTTAACCGGCTTATTTGGATAAAATAGAGTTCGTTATCGGATGTTGTGGTTATTCCATAGACATAGATTCGGTCGGATTCCTTTTGATTAATAATCTCTATATCGTTTGAACTTCCTGTCACCAAACGGTCTAAGACAGATATGGTATGAGAAGCTGGAATACTATCGGGATGCTCGGAAGTGTACGAGGTCGCTAAAAATGAACCGTACCTATCAAAAATGGTTACGTCATATCTGGATTCACGCCCTGTTTCTTGTAATATATCGAGCATATCGTTATATGTTACAGCTGTCGCCCGGAATGATAACAAGATTTGCCGGGCATCAGCACTCATATCTTCTTCACTTTGCATCATCAAATAACCCCTAATAAACACAATGGAATAGCTGCTGATTGCTGTAACCCCAAATACAAAGAGCAATATGAAAGTGATGGAAAGTTTCGATTGGATACTCATAATTCAGAGCCTACCCAGAATATTCGCGGTTCATGCCATAACCTGTTCCGCGGTACGTTTTGATGAGTTCGCCGTGATCTTCTAATTTTATACGCAGGTTTTTGACATGAACATCCACGGTTCTGTCGAACACAAATTTCTCTGTATCCGAAATGTGTTCCAGGATTTCCTGACGGGTGAATACCCTGTTAGGTTGACGAATAAGCAGTTCCAGGATACCAAATTCAGTGTGTGTGAGATCAAGCATTTTTGAATCAGCCCAGGCTTGTTTCGATTGTGTATCCAGATAAATCGCCCCAAAATGCATCCAGCCGGTGCCGCGCGAAGGCTGACGACGAAGCAGCGTTTTTACCCGGGCGGCAATCAGGTTTAAACTGGCCGGTTTGGCTATGTAGTCATCAGCTCCGACTTCAAGCCCGAAAATTTCATCCCGTTCCTGATCTTTGGCCGTTAAAAAAATGACAGGAATCTCTTTCATTACCGGATGTTTTCTGATAGTTTTGCAAATTTCTATTCCATTGGTGCCCGGTACCATAATATCCAGAATGGCCAAATCAATTTTTGTAGGGTCATGCTCGATTGCTTCCAAGGCTTGATTGCCGTCGGCAGCTTTTAGTATGGCGTATCCCTGCATTTCCAGAAACGTGGCAAGCATTTCCGAAGCTTCGGTTTCATCTTCTAATAATAATATATGATGCTTAAAATTCAAGGGTTTCATTCAGAGTATTCATGGAATATGTAATCATTATAACGTGCTTAAACATCATTGTTTATAGCATGTGTTATTGCAATAGATATTTTTCGTCGTATGTGTTTCTCAAGGCCATTTTTATTGAGCAAATCAGAACGATACGTTTACGCGTTATTAATAAAAAAAGTAACCTTAATTAGACCTTATTCCGGTTATTTTTGGAAAACAACAGATACAGGCGCGCCTTTTCTAATATTTAAAAGCTCCCCGGCATTTCCTTTATTTACTGAAATTTCGAGCATATCAGAACTGCCAATATAGGCAGCGGCTTCACCTTCGGCTACACTTGCGTACGTAGTAACAATAGAATGGAGGATAGAGGTTCCTGCATAAATCCGTAATTCATGGCTGGTATTTTGGGTAAGCATATCTTTTGGGATATTTGTAATCAAATTTCCAAAAGTATCAATATGAACAACCCAGCCTTGTATTCCCTCTTTGTCTGAAATTGGAGTTGCCCAGCGGTAACGGTTTATATCATCTAAACGTGGGCCAAATTCATCTAATGATGCTCCTTTGGCGAGATGCGCAGCGGCAGGCGCGAAAATATCACGTCCATGAAATGTTACGGAAACAGTTTTCCTCATGAATTCCGAATTGGTAATTTCATAGGCTTCAACTTCACCTGATTCGCAGAGTAAGGAAAATAGTCCATTATCCGGCCCTACAAAAAAATGGTCGTTTAATTGCAGGATGATCGGCTTTCGGGCTGTCCCTACACCGGGATCAATCACAGCGAGATGAATGGTTCCTTTCGGGTATAAAAAAGCCGAATTTTTCAGAATCCAGGCGCCTGCCATGATATCTTGAGCAGGAATATCATGAGAAACATCAACGAAGCGGATAGATGGTTGAATGTTTAGAATAACCGCCTTCATCGCGCTGACATAATGGTCTTGATAGCCAAAATCAGTAGTAAGCGTAATAATTGGTTCCGATCCCGGCATTTTCTGTCTTAGTATGTGTTAAGCATCACAGGCATAACCAACATCAGAATTTCACTGTCTTCATCCTGAATGGAAGGTTTTACAATACCCGCGCGGTTTGGAGTTGAAAATTCAAACAGAACTTCCGGGTCACTTACATTGCCAAGTACATCGGCGAGATATTTTGAATTGAACCCAATTTCCATGGGTTCTTCTGTGTATTCACACTCAATGGATTCTTTGGCTTCGCTGCTCATGTCAATATCTTCAGCGCAAATCGTAACTTCTTCATGATTGAGTTGCAAACGAATCTGACGGCTACTACTACTTGAGAAAATGGATACCCGACGAACGGTAGATAACATTTGATCGCGATTCACAATCATGGTTTTGTCGTTATCTTTCGGAATTACGGTTTCATAATTCGGGTATGTTTCGTCAATTAAGCGAGAAATTACCCGCGTACTGCCACTTTGAAAGCTTACGTGATCATTGGTCACCGACATTATACAATCTTCTCCATCTAATGACTTGGCTGTGAGATTCAAGGCTTTATCGGGAATAATAAATTTAGCTTCAGATGAAGCTGATAAATTATTAAGCAGCAATTTAACAAGGCGGTGTCCGTCGGTAGCAACAATTTTACTGCTTTCCGTGCCAATTTCGAAATAAACACCCATCATTGCCGGACGAAGATCATCGGATGAAACGGCAAAACTGGTTTTTTGAATGGCATTCTTCAACACAGTTGTTTTCATGTTAATTGTGAGTGCATCATTTAAAGATGGCATGGCTGGGTATTCATCGGCATTTTCACCAGCCAGTTTATAGGTACCTTTATCGGTTCTGAATTTAACATTAGCGCGTTCATCAACTTCAAAAAATATTGGAATATCCGGTAACTGACGCAAGGTATCAAGCAGACGTCTGGCAGGAATAGCTACAGCGCCTTCAATTTCAAATTCTGCTTGAACATATTCAACAATAGATACCTCAAGGTCGGTGGCGGTGAGTTTCAGTTTACCTTTTTCACTTTCGAATAGTACCATCTCGAGGATGGGCATTGTAGCTTTGGCAGGAACGGCACCGGCAACCGCTGATAGGCTTTGCACCAGTTCGCCGCTTGAGACATTAAACTTCATGTGGTTTAGAAAATAGGTTTAAATAAGAAAATTCAGATTCGTTTTGTAATAAAACACAAAAATAATGGAAATACAATCATTAGACAACGACCCGCGCTGAAGATACCAGACGCCCGTCATTTATCACATTTTGGTTCATGGAAGATACAATATTTTATGCAGTTCATTTTTGAAAAATATTGTGATAAAAAAACACTTTCAGGATTGCCCACAGATGGAAATAATCGTCGGATTACTCCGCTATCTATACAGTAATGGATTTGGTTACAGATTGATTTTTTTAACCTGAAAGAATGCTTTGCATGAGCCGGCTGGCTGATTGTCCGTCTCCTGACTTATCGCAAATATAAAATCCTCATCCCGAAGTGTCAGGACTTTGGTTTTATTTTTGCTCCGGCGTTGTACTCGAACAAAAACCATAGTTTATCAAAGCCTTCTTCAAACAAAATTCCTGGTTTTTAAATCCATCTAAAACAGCCAACATATATCGATTAAGATGAAAGTATGTTTATATATGATGTACGCTTCTTAATACATATTTTATAATTTATATATATCACACATATAATAATGTGGATAACCAAAGAAAAAAGTCAGCTACAACCATTCCAACACTCTTTTATACGGTAAACTGAAAATAAATAAGGAAAAGAGTGCATTTTTTATTTGACTTATAACATTTTTTTAAATTACATTGTGGGATAAAGTGGGAGGAAGTGGTAAAGTATCCCAAATCCTGCCCAATTTCATTTAAATACAGATTACACTAAAGTGGCAACCTTCAAAGGCGAATACGAGCATTCCGTCGATAACAAAGGACGTGTGAGCTTCCCGGCAAGATTGCGTAAATATCTTGACCCTGCAGCGCAGGAAAGGTTTACGATTCTACGGGGTTTAGAGAAGTGTTTGTACTTATATCCTGAAGACCGCTGGCAGGAAGTTGAAGATAAGCTGCTTAGCAAAAATCAGTTTTCCAGAAAATTTCGCACCATTACACGGAATTTTTTACGAACAGCCGAAGATGTGAGCCTGGATAATCAAAACCGTATCGCATTGCCTTCCAAGCTGATGGAGTTTGGAAAGATTTCCAATCGAGCCATTTTTATCGGAAGCGGCGACCATATCGAAATATGGTCACCTGAAGAACTCGAAGCCGAAGATGCACAAATGGATTTCGAATCATACCAAGACCTTTTTGAAGCCGTAATGGGAGACCCTGAAGACGAATGACCAACACAGCCTACCATATTCCTGTGATGCCAAATCAATCACTTAGCTTGCTGCTGAGCGATTTGAACGGAATCTATGTTGATGGCACACTCGGAGCCGGTGGTCACACGATGGCTATGCTTGAAAAGCTGGGATCTGAGGCGATGGTGTATGGAATTGATCAGGATGATGAAGCACTGGCAGCAGCGAGAGAGAATATGGGTGATTCGAGCCGTTTTACAGCTATAAAAGGAAATTTTGGCTATCTCGAAACCATTTTGCCAACGGAGATTATTGGTAAAGTTGATGGAATTTTACTCGACCTCGGTGTTTCAAGCCATCAGATAGATGAAGGCAGCCGCGGGTTTAGTTTTCAGCAAGATGGTCCATTGGATATGCGTATGGGCAATCTTCGTGCTTTAAATGCTTCTGATGTAGTGAATACCTATACATTTGAACGCCTGCGCGATGTGCTTTTCCAATATGGAGAGGAACGCCAAAGTTCAGCCATCGCTAGGTGCATAATTGAAAATCGCCCACTTTCTACCACCGGTCAGTTAAAAGCGTGTGTTGAGCAGGTTGTAAAGGGCAAGTTTACGGTAAAAAGCCTGGCACGTGTTTTTCAAGCCATTCGGATCGAAGTGAATCAGGAGCTGGAGGTATTGAAAAAAGTTTTGATGCAATCTGTGAAAGTTCTTAAGACCGGCGGACGAATTGTAGTGATTTCATACCATTCGCTGGAAGACCGCATAGTTAAGCATTTTTTTAGAGCCGGAAATTTCACAGGCAAGATTGAAAAAGATTTTTACGGGAATGATATTCGCCCGTTAGACCCGATTAGCAATAAAGTTGTTACAGCTGAACCGGAAGAAATTAAAGTGAATCCGCGTGCCAGAAGTGCCCGGCTGCGGGCTGCTGAAAAAAGGGAGGTTGCCTGATGCTTGTAAAGTCACCATCCTCTAATACAAAAGTGCAAAATAACCGCCGAAGCGCAAAACATCCATTTGACGCCATCAAAATTGGAAGAATAAGTAGTGCGAGTAAGCAAAGTACTACTTCTCCGAAAGTCCCGCGTACTTCTAAACCGAAGATAACGATTGCTCCCGGTAAGCTAATACTTTGGACGGTCATACTTGGAATATGTGGTTTTCTGTATATAACTCATGTTTTCACTACTCAGCAAACATTGCAGGAAGTGAATCAAATCAGGCTTGAGTATGAACGTGTACGAATAATTTATGAAGATCGCGCGCTTACTTACAATCGCATGACCGGACCGGCTGAGATTTATGCGCGTGCTAAAGAACAAGGTTTTGTAGATCGTGATCCATCAGATCAGGTAATCGAAGTGAGGAGGTAAGCATGGATTCAAACCGCACTTCTATGATTGTCCGCATGTTTGTTGTCTATGGTTTTATGATGTTATTACCATGTGCTATCATCTTCCAAATCATTCGTATTCAGTTTTTTGAGGGAGAGAACCTGCGGGCTCTATGGCAGGCTCAAGCGGTGGAACAAATTCCCATATCTGCACAGCGGGGTAAAATATTTGATAGTCAAGGTCGGTTGATGGTCACCAACGCTGTATCCTACTCCGTGGCTGTCGATCCACATGCACCCGGAGCAAAGGCCGATCAAATGAAGCAGGTAACCGAAGTATTGTCTCATTTTCAACGCAATGGTTCCGCTCAATATCGCAGAATAATCAGTCAGGCATCAAAAGGCTCTAGATATATTGTTTTGGATAGGAATGTAAGCAGAGATGTGTATGATAGCTTAAGTGCACTTAAAATAAAGGGCGTAATTCTGGAAGAAAACTTCCGCCGCCGTTACAATTTTGGATCGCTTGCGGCTCACGTTTTGGGACATGTGAACAGTGAGTTTACGGGGGTTATGGGTGTTGAAAGCTCTTATAACAAGTTTTTAAAAGGAATAGACGGAGTTCAGCAGGTTCGCAGGGATAACCGGAACCGCATTAAAGAATTTGTGGGTGCACCACGTAAACAACCCGTGCAGGGTAACAATGTCTTCACTACTATTGATGCTCACATTCAAGCCATTGTTGAAGAGGAATTACGCGATGGTACTACGCTTAGCCGGGCGAAAAAAGGGGTTGCAATTGTAGTGAATCCGAAAACGGGTGCTATAGTGGCAATGGCTAATTATCCGGATTTTAATCCAAATGCTCCCGCTGCTTCTGAAACTCAATTGCGCCGTAATAGTGCTATTGCAGATATAATTGAACCGGGTTCCACTTTTAAACTAATCACCGCCGCCGCAGCCATAGATCAAAATGTGATTGCTGAAGGTGAAATATTTGAAACACCGGATAATGGACGAAAATTGATTCATGGCCAATGGATGCGCGACCATGACCCTCTTGGAAATATGACCTTCGCACAAGTTATTCAGCGTTCCTCGAATGTAGCTACTTCTGAAATCGCGATGCGCATGAACCCTGATACTTTTTATCAGTATGTGAGAAATTCGGGTTTTGGTACTTCAAGCAGTATTGATCTACCCGGCGAAGAAACAGGCCGGTTGAGGAAACCCTACGAATGGTCGTCTGTTACACTTCCGTGGATGTCCATTGGGTATGAAATTCAGGTTACACCACTCCAAATGGCTATGGCGTATGCCGCATTTGCAAATAATGGTAATCTGATGCGTCCGTATATAGTTGATCGGATTGAAGATGAACGTGGTAGAATCATTCATCAAAATAAGCCCAAGACCGTTCGCCGAACGTTTAGTCCGGAGGTTATCAAAACCATGATGCCTGTATTTGCTGGTGTAGTATCTGATTCCGGAACGGCTCAATATGCATCCGTTGATGGTCTTAGTATTGCAGGAAAAACAGGCACCGCTCAAAAATATATAGATGGAAAGTATCAAACACGTTATCGGGCTTCATTTGTTGGATTTTATCCAACGGAAGATCCAAAGTATGTGGCTTTTATATTGTTAGATGAACCCCGCAGCAGTATTTATGGTGGGTTTGTTGCCGGACCAATATTCAGAAATATTGCTCAGAGAATTGTAGGCCTTGACCCTGATATTCTCCAAAACACAAAACAGGAATCTGAACCCGCACTCGCTCATGTTCCATCTCTCACGGGCTTTTCACTCGATGATGCGTCAAGCCTGCTTCAATTTAAAGAAATCAATCATACAATTTCAGGTAATGGAAAAATTGTGGTTGATCAGGAACCGGAAGCCGGAACGGTTCTGGAAAAAGATATGATCGTTCGTTTGTTTACAACTGTGCTTGAACAAGCAGAAAACGAACCTGCCAGAATTCCTGATGTACACGGAATGAGTATGCGTGATGCGGTTGTATCCCTGAAAAACGCAGGATATGAAGTATCGCGTAATGGTTCCGGAACAGTTGCTGCTCAGTTTCCGAAAGCTGGAGAAATAATGTCCCCGGGTCGAACCGTAACCATTCGGGGTCGCTCCCGCTCAATGGAACAGCTTCTTGCCAAAGGAGGGATGCGATGAATCTGCAAAGTATTCTTAAAGATTTGAATGATGCTGTAATCTATGGAGATTTACCACAGGCCATCAACGGGATTACGGCTGATTCCCGTAAAGTAAAAGAAGGGTGGGCATTCATCGCGGTTAAAGGTATTAATCACGACGGACACGATTTTATTCCTCAGGTTGAGGCTGCCGGTGGAACTCTCCTTTTTACGGAAAAAGAAATACAGACTAAACTCCCCTATATCCGCTTAAGCGATACGAGAAAAGCATGGGGAAAGCTCATGCAGGCTTGGAATGGAAATCCCGAGCTTAGCATGAAAGTTGCAGGCATAACAGGAACGAACGGAAAAACAACTGTTTCAACCTTGGTTCACCAAGCATTGCAATCAATGGGAAACAAAGTGGGATTAATGGGGACTATCGCTTCAAAAATCGGTAATGAAGAGTTAGAAAGTAAACTCACAACCGGAGATCCTGAGCAAATAGCCCATCATTTTACGGCCATGTACCAAGCCGGTTGCGCCTATGTAGTGATGGAGGTATCGTCTCATGCTTTGGATCAGGACAGGGTAAGCGGAATCGGTTATGATGTGGCAGTTTTTACAAACATAAGCCACGATCATTTGGATTATCACGGAAGTATGGAAGCTTACATACAGGCTAAAAAGAAATTGTTTGATTCCTTGTCAGATCATGCCATAGCTATTGTAAATTCTGACGATCCGGCTGTTGAAAGAATCATAAGAGATTGTAAAGCAACTATTTGGCGTTTTGGCCTGAATGATGGTTCCCTGTCTATTGTGGAACAAAACGCTACCGGAATGCTTATTGAGATTGATGAATCGCTGATTCAGACACCGCTGAGTGGTGATTTTAATGCCTTTAATGTCGCCGCAGCCTATTTGGTTTGCCGTGCGCTTGGTTGTTCTTCTAAAAATGCAGCAAACGCACTAACTAACGCGCCTGGAGCAAGAGGCCGTTTGGAAAGAGTAACAACTGGAGTTGATGAACCGGCTGTTTTTGTTGATTATGCTCATACGCCGGATGCGCTGAAGAATGTTCTGAAAACACTGGTAAAGCTTAAATCAACAGGGGAACTCGTAGTTGTATTTGGTTGCGGAGGTGATCGCGACAAAAAGAAGCGTCCGGAGATGGGACGTATTGCCGGTGAGTTTGCTGATAAAGTGATTGTTACATCCGATAATCCGCGTTCGGAGAATCCTGATACTATTATGGATGAAATTATTTCAGGAATTTCAATCTCTGATAGCAATCGGGTTAAACGTATAACAGATAGAAAATCAGCTATTGAACATGCCATTCACTTAGCCACTAATGATGATATAATCCTCATTGCAGGAAAAGGACACGAAAACTATCAGGAAATTAATGGAATTCGTTATCCGATGGATGATACAGCTATTGCACGTCAAGCATTAAAAGCAAGGTTATCAACCTCCAAACTTTCGAAGGAGGGCCGCTGATGTTGTATTGGTTACTTGAATGGATAAATCAAAATTTTGATCCGCCCGGTTTTGGTGCATTTGAATTTATAACCGTTCGTGCGGCTCTGGCAGCAGGAATGGCATTGATATTCAGCATTTTATTTGGAAATAAAATCATCATCATGCTTCAGCGGTTGCAGCTCAAGGAAACATTTCGTGAGGGAATTGGCCTCGATCATCATAAACTAAAAGCCGGTACGCCAAGTATGGGTGGAATTATCATTCTGATAGCCATATTAATTCCAACCGTGCTGTGGATGCGGCCGTCAAGTGTGTATGGTTGGATGATTATTTTTGTGGTGCTTTCCCTGGGGTTGGTCGGTTTTATGGATGATTATATCAAAATCATTAAGAAGGATAAAACCGGTTTGATGAAACGCCTGAAACTCACCGGACAAGTAACAGTTGGGCTTATTCTGGGTTTATTCTTGTATTTCTATCCCGATTTCAGTGATTACAACACCATTAGTACCATTCCTTTCGTCAAAGATGCCAATATAAATTATGCCTTTTTCGGGGAATCACTCGGATGGTTGATTTATATACCGGTTGTCATTTTTATCATCACCGGAGTAAGCAATGCTGTGAACCTGACGGATGGTTTGGATGGCCTGGCTGCCGGCACAACAGCTATTGCGGGAATGGCACTTGGCGTATTGGCTTATGTATCAGGACGTGTTGATTATTCCGGTTATCTGGACTTACTGTTTGTGCCGGGTGCAGGGGAACTTACCATTTTTTGCGCTGCCCTGGTTGGGGCTTGCTTTGGTTTTTTGTGGTATAACACCTATCCGGCTCAGGTTTTTATGGGAGATACTGGCTCCCTCGCCCTCGGCGGTGCTATTGGAGCTGTCGCATTAATGGTTCATAAAGAATTGTTATTACCAGTATTATGTGGTGTTTTCTTTATGGAAACATTGTCTGTCATCATTCAAACAGCCTGGTTTAAATACACAAAAAACAAATATGGGGAAGGCCGTCGTGTATTTCTGATGACACCCATTCATCATCACTTTGAGAAAAAAGGCTGGGCGGAACCCAAAATTGTAGTCCGTTTTTGGATTATAGCCGTGATGCTTGCTGTCATAACAGTCGTAACCCTGAAACTACGATAATGATGGAAGTTAAAAACAAACATATCGTGATCATTGGAGCCGCAAGAAGTGGCGTGGCTGTGGCGGAATTGCTGGCATCAAAAGGAGCAAGCGTATTTGTGACGGATGCTGGTAGTATTCCTGAACACCGATTGGAGCGTTTACGCAAAGTAGGTATTGAGTGGGAAGCGAATAGACACACTGAACGCTCCAAAAACGCTGATTTTGTAGTGGTGAGTCCGGGCGTGCCAACTGAAGCTGACTTGGTTCAACACTATTTGACTGCGAAAAAACATGTTTTCTCTGAAATTGAAGCCGCATCATGGTTTAATAAAAGCAGAATGGTAGCGGTGACCGGAAGTAATGGAAAAACAACGACTACAAGCTGGATTGCAGATATTTGGAAGTGTGCAGGAAAAGCCCCGTTAGTAGGTGGAAATATTGGAACAGCATTTTCAGAGCTTGTGTCTTCATCTGCTGAAGATAAAGATGTAATACTTGAAATCAGCAGTTTCCAGTTAGACCATATCCATACTTTTCAACCTTTTGTAAGTGCGATATTGAACATTACGCCCGACCATTTGAATCGCTATAATCATCAATTCGAACGCTACTCAGCATCAAAAATGCGGATAATGGAAAACCAAAATCACCGTGACTACTTTGTTTACAACTATGATGACCCGGTAATTAAGGAAATGATAACCGGAGCCGGAATCCGTCCAGATGGGCCGCAAATGATTCCGTTTTCAATGCTTGATGAAGTTTCTAAAGGAGCATTTATTCGCAATGGCACCATCATCCTGAAACTTGATGAATCGGAGGAACCACTTATGCCGGTATCAGAACTCAGCCTCAAAGGAAATCATAACATAGCCAATGGCCTTGCGGCAGCGGTCATTGCGAGAGTTGCAGAAATTTCAAACGAAGCCATACGTGAAAGTCTGAGAAGCTTCGAAGGTGTGGCTCATCGTCTGGAGCAGGTACGCATTCTGAATGGCGTACGCTACATAAACGATAGCAAGGCTACAAACATAAACTCAGTTTGGTTCGCGCTACAAAGCATCCAATCGCCGGTTGTGCTCATTTTGGGTGGCCGTGATAAGGGAAATGATTACACGGAATTGGATAATCAGCTGAGAGATAAAGTCCACACCATTATTGCCATTGGTGAATGTCGTGATAAAATAAAAGATCAAATTTCTGACAGAGTTCCTTTCTTCTTTACCGCTGAAAATATGGAAGATGCTGTTGCCCTGAGTTACCGTCAGGCTAAAAAAGGAGAGGTTGTTTTATTGAGCCCCGCTTGTGCCTCTTTCGATATGTTCGACAGCTATGAACATCGTGGCGATGTGTTTAAGTCAATAGTTAACCGTCTGTAAAATATATGTATATCAAATCACCAGCACATAGAAAATCGATGTTCCTGGAGCAAGCCGGTGGCGAGCTTTCAGGAAACGTGCGTTCTAGTGACCATTGGTTAATGGCCTCGGTTATTGTGCTTATGGTATTTGGTATTCTCGCCGTTTATTCATCCATAGCATATTTCGCGGAAGCGCATAACAATACAGCGTTTAATCTGGTTTTCGGACATATCATTAAGCTTGGGATTGCTGTTATTGTGATGATTATTTTTTCCAAAATCAAGTATCAATGGATTGCCGCACTGAGCAAATATGCTCTCGTGTTAAGTTGGGTTTTTCTGATTGTAGTGATGTTTTACGGCACTGAAATGTTTGGTGCACGACGCCATCTGAACCTGGCGGGTATTTCGTTTCAACCATCTTCTTTTGCTACTGTGGCACTGCTTATTCACTTGTGCGTAATGCTGACAAACAAAAAGGAATACATAAGTGATTTTAAACGCTCCTTTGTCCCCATGTTATTTTGGGTAGGCATCACATGCTTATTGGTTGGTTTGGAAGATTTTTCAAGCGCGGCGGTTTTACTCGGACTCTCCCTGCTTATCATGTTCATAGGTCGGGTGAGTGTACTTCATATTGGTGGTTTAGTGTTTATTGGTGCTCTTGGAGCCGTGTTCTTATTATCACAATCTGCTGAGCGACAGTCCAGAATCACAAATTATGTTGATCAGATAGTTCAAATTAAAAGCGATGGTTTTGCATTAAATACCGGATATCAGGCACAACAGGCGCATATAGCTATTGCGCGTGGCGGACTTCTTGGTGTAGGAATTGGCAAAAGTACTCAGCGTGATTTCCTTCCGGCTCCCTATAATGATTTTATCTTTGCTATCATAGCGGAGGAATACGGGTTGATAGGAGCCGGGATTATTCTGCTGGCTTTTATCATGATTTTGCTGCGCGGGGTTGTGTTTATCTCGCATGAAGCACCCGATGAACTCGGAAGTTTGATGGCGATGGCTTGCACATTAACCATTGTTACTTATGGCCTTGTTAATGCAGCCGTAGCCTGCGGTTTGTTTCCCGTAACCGGTCTTCCGATGCCATTTGTAAGTTATGGTGGAACGAATATGCTCTTCTCCGGAATGATGGCCGGAATCCTGCTGAATGTTTCACGGCAATGCAAGGAGGGCGTATGAGCTACCGGATATTGATTTCAGGAGGTGGAACTGGTGGACACGTGTATCCTGCAATTGCAATTGCTGATGCTATTCGTGATTTAAGCCCGGATAGCGCCATATTATTTGCGGGAACACGAAATAAGATGGAATGGATTGCGGTTCCTAAAGCCGGATATGAAATCAGGCAAATTACCATAAGTGGATTGCAGCGCAGGTTTACATTTTCGAATGTACTCCTGCCATTCAAATTGGCTCTGAGTTTAATGCAAAGCCGTAATATCATCCGAACTTTTAAACCGGAAGCGGTCATTTGTACGGGTGGCTATGTAAGTGGACCTATCGGTTGGATGGCAAGTAAAATGGGTATTCCGGTCTTTTTGCAGGAGCAAAACGGATACCCCGGCTGGACTACCCGCAAGCTGTCAAAAAATGCGACAATCATTTTTACCGCGTTTGAAGCAGCCGGAAAATATTTACCAGTGAGTAAGATTATGCTTTGTGGTAATCCAACCCGAAAAGAACTACGGGTTCATGCCGTTGCAGAAGCCAAAGCACATTACGGATTCTCATCAGAACGCAAAACCCTCCTGATTTTAGGCGGAAGTGGTGGCGCGAAACCCATAAATGACGCCATTGCTTCAAATATTTCAGATTTACATGATAAGCTTGACTTGCAAATAATCTGGCAATCAGGTGAGCGCTATCTCGAGACAATTAGAGAAGTTGTAGATAAGAATAATTATAAGCATTTACGACTGTTTAGTTTTGTTGATAATATGCCCTTTGCATATTCTGCCGCAGATTTAGTCATCAGTCGCGCGGGCGCAAGTATTTGCTCAGAGCTTATGGTGACCGGCACGCCAAGTGTTTTGGTTCCATCTCCTTATGTGGCCGGCGATCATCAAACAAAAAATGCTGAAGCTATGCAAGATGGCGGCGCTTCTGTTATGCTTCGGGATGATGAGCTAAAATCAAAATTAGTATCACAAATCCAGGAATTGCTAAATGATTCCGAGAAGCTGCATAGAATGAGTGAAGCGGCATTGGCAATGGCTAAACCGGAAGCTGCAACAACTATTGCAAAAGAAGTCATGCGAATTATAGATCAAAGTAAGGAGGCCGCGTAATGAATCCCGTAATCCAGACACAGCCGGTATTCGGAAATACTCGTCATATTCACATGGTAGGAATTGGCGGAATTGGAATGAGTGGAATGGCTGAAATTTTACTTCGCAAAGGGTTTACAGTTAGCGGTTCTGATGGTGCGGCAGGTGAAGCCACTGAGCGTCTTAAGAAAATGGGCGCACATATTTTCATAGGCCATGCACCGGAACACATAAAAGGGGCTGATGTAGTTGTATATACCAGCGCCGTCCGTGAAGATGAAAATGTTGAAACTAAAGCTGCTCTTGAAAAGAAAATTCCGGTGATAAAACGGGCTGAAATGCTGGCCGAACTTATGCGCATGAAGTTTGGAATTGGTATAGCCGGTACACATGGGAAAACGACGACAACTACAATGGCCGGAATGGTTATTAAAGAAGGTGAATTTGATCCCACTATTATAGTTGGCGGACGTGTTCACAGTTTTGATAAAACCAACGCTGTTGTTGGTGGTGGAGATATTATACTTGTTGAAGCGGATGAATATGACCGTACATTTTTACGGCTTTCACCTTCAATGGTCGTTATCACGAATATCGACTTAGAACACCTCGATATTTATTCTGATTTAGATGATATAAAACAATCCTTTTTAGAGTTTGCCAATAAAGTACCCTTCTATGGCTCTGTAATTCTGTGTCTCGATGATGATAACGTCAGAAGTATTATTCCCGGAATTAAGCGCAGAACTCTTACGTATGGATTTACACCTCAGGCGCGGTTACGTCCGGCTAATATTGAATCAAACGCCTTGTATTCAGCATTTGATGTAGTGTTTGATAAAAATATTCTTGGTCGGGTTAAAATTATGGCACCCGGAGAACATAATATCCGGAATGCACTGGCTGCCATTGGGTTGGCACTTGAACTTAATATGTCATTTGAATCTATTGCCAGAGGTATCAGCAAATTCAGCGGGGTATTCAGACGATTTCAGGTTAAGCACTCTGAGGATGATATTTTGATTGTGGATGATTATGCCCATCATCCCACCGAAGTACAAGCTTCCATAAGTGCAGCAAGAAAAGGTTGGCCAGAAAGACGCATAGTTGCGGTTTTTCAACCCCATTTATATTCACGAACACAGCAGTTGCACAAGGAATTCGGTTCCTCATTTTTTGCCGCTGATATGATTGTAGTTACGGATGTTTATCCATCCCGGGAAAAACCTATTGAAGGTGTAACGGGGCAGTTAATTAGCGATACAGCACGCGATTTTGGACATCAGAATGTGGTATATGTTTCAGATAAAGCACAACTGCCGGAAACCCTGCACAAGCTGGCACAACCCGGCGATCTGGTCATAACCATGGGTGCCGGAGATATTTATAAATACGGAGAAACGTTTGTAGATATCGTAAAAGAGAAAGGAGTGCGGAAGTAACATGGCTAAAGAAAAATTACCATATCAGCGCTCTATGGGTTCCACAAATGTGGAATATGGCGTGCCACGTAAACCAATAAAATCAAAACAAAAAACAAAACGAAGCAAGAAAACAGGAAAACGAAACCTGGGTTGGCTTTATCTGTTGGTTGTTGTACTGATACTTAGTGGTTCACTGTATTATGGTTTGGAAATCAGTGGGAAAACGATTGTTCGGGACGTGGTCGTAAATGGTATAGAATTAAGTACAAAAGAAGATGTACTTACCGCAGCAAATATTCCATCCGGTATCGCAATTGATTCGCTCAATATGATGGAGGTTATGGAAAGAATTTCAGTATTACCCTTCGTCAAACGGGTGAATCTGCATGTTTCCCCAACAGGCCGGCTTGATGTTGAAATAACGGAGCGTGTTCCGGTTGGGCTTCTCGTTCAAGGTGATGCTATGGCTCTCGTAGATGAAGAAGGTCATAAAATGCCGGTTAGTGGAATCGCTATTCCGGATGTTCCATTAATTTACGGGTTTAGCATCAATCCCCTGAATGAGCCTGTTACATCTACGGCATTCACTGATGTGATATCATTCGTAAAGTCAGCTCAAAAAAATGTTATAAACGATATATCGATAAGTGAGGTAGGATGGCACCGCGATTCCGGAGTAATTGCTCTGACGAGAGAAGGTGGAGTAAAGCTCATGTTTGGAAAAGGTAACTATTCTGTCAAGTTATCGAATTGGCTGGAATTCAACAGAACGGTAATTCCGGTTAAAGGTATGGCCGCGTTCAGCTCTTTAGATTTCAGATTTAAAGGACAAATTATAGCGCAGGAGTTATGATGCAACAAGTAACAATTAGTAAGCAATCTTATTTATCAAAACAGCAGGAATTATGAAAGAAGAATTAGACCGGATTGTCGTAGGGCTCGATATTGGCACTACCAAAGTATGCGCAATTGTAGCATCTATTGATCAGAATGAAAAAATCAACATTCTGGGAATTGGTAAAGCACCCAGTGAAGGCCTGAACCGTGGTGTCGTGGTTAATATTGATAAAACCGTGCAGGCTATCAAAACCGCTATCGAACAAGCTCAGCTGGCTTCAGGAATAGATGTTCGCTCAGTGAATGTAGGCATAGCCGGTGACCATATTCGTAGTATGCGAAGTAAGGGTGTCATCACCATAACCAATCGGGATGGTGAAATACTCTCGAAGGATGTGGAGCGCTTACTTGAAGACTGTCAGCGGATAATGCTTCCTGCCGATCAGCAAATCATCCATGTAATTCCACAGGAATTTATAGTTGATGGACAGGATGGCATTTCGGATCCGGTTGGAATGAGCGGGATGCGCATGGAAGCCGATGTTCACATTATAACCGGTTTGGTATCAGCTGCAAAAAACATGTACCGTTGTGTGGAACGGGCGGGTTTTCAGGTTGCTGATGTTATTCTGGAGCCATTGGCTTCCTCTTATGCGGTACTTGATCATGAAGAAAAAGAAGCCGGAGTTGTTTTGGTAGATATTGGTGGTGGAACAACAGATGTCGCCATCTTTCAGGATAATACGATTCGTCACACAGCTGTCATTGCAATTGCCGGACAAAAGGTAACCGATGATATCCGAATAGGATTGAGTGTGCTGGAAGATCAGGCCGTTCGGCTGAAACACCAATACGGGCACGCATACGCTGGCCTCATCATGGAGGATGAGATTATTACGGTTCCGGGCATTGCGGGACGTCCGCCGAAAGAAATTAAGAAGAGCGTTCTGGCGAATATAATTCAGGCGAGAATGGAAGAAATTCTGGAAATCGTTGGAATTGAAATCAGACGCAGCGGATACGAAAATGAACTTAGTGCGGGAATAGTACTGACGGGTGGAGGTTCTCTGTTGGAAGGAATCGGCCCACTGGCTCAGGAAATTCTCGGAATGGATGCCAAAATTGGGTATCCGCGAGGTTTAACGGGTGGACTTATCGATGAGGTTCAAAGCCCGATTTATAGTACGGGTGTAGGCCTTGTTCTTCACTCGGTTTATACAAAATCAACAACGGGTCAATTACCCACGGCTTCAGGTGGTAATCCAAAAGGAGTCGAAAAAATATTGGCCCAAATCAGGAACCGGATGAAAAGCTGGTTCAAAGAACTTTAATCACACATATCACAAACATAAAGAGCAATCTAATCTCTTAGGAGTACAGACATGACACATATACAAAATTCTCGATTTAGTTTTGATGAACAAGGACAGGATAATGCCAAGATAAAGGTCATTGGTGTTGGTGGTGGCGGAGGAAATGCCATCAACAATATGATAGCCAAAGGTCTTAATAACGTGGAATATATCTGCCTTAACACAGATAATCAGGCCCTGAAAAATAATGGCGCGGATATGGTCATTCAGGTTGGTAAAAACCTGACAGGTGGCCTGGGTGCCGGAGCACGTCCGGAAATCGGACGGGAAGCCGTTGAAGAAAATCGCCATGAAATTGAAGAAGCCATTGGCGGGGCGGATATGATTTTCGTAACAGCCGGAATGGGTGGCGGTACAGGTACAGGGGGCGCGCCTGTGGTTGCCGGTATTGCCAAAAGAAAAGGAATCCTGACCGTTGGTGTTGTAACTACACCATTTATATGTGAAGGTCATGTCCGTACAAAATTTGCTATGGACGGCATTAAAGAGTTGAAAAAGAATTGCGATACCGTAATTGTAATCCCGAATGAACGCCTTCTTGAATTGTGCGATGATAACACAACCTTAATTCAGGCATTTGATGTCGCAAACGAAGTGCTTTACAACGCAACACGTGGTATTTCTGATCTTATTCTGATGCCCGGTCTTATTAACCTTGATTTTGCCGATGTTCGCACAACCATGATGGATGGAGGAGCGGCCATCATGGGTAGTGCTTCCGCAACCGGAGCCGACCGCGCTGAAATTGCGGCGAGAGCTGCTATAAGCTCTCCATTACTTGATGGGGTGAGCATTCGTGGTGCGCGCAATGTATTGGTGAACATTTCCGCCGGTTCCAATCTTGGTATGAAAGAAACTTACACTGCAACCGAAATAATCAGAGCAGAGGCCGGCGATAACGCTGAGATTATCCTCGGAACGGTTTTGGATGAATCATTTGAAGATGACTTCAGAGTAACGGTAATAGCAACTGGCTTTGAGTTTGAAGAAAATAACAAGAAGCTCAAACCGTCATCTCCGCTTCGTACCCCCGGGGCAGATGCGCAAAACAGACCTGAAGTTACTACAAGACCGGTAGTGGCACCTGCCGGTTCTGCTATCCATAGAAATAAATTCAATATCGACAGAAAGAATGCCTCAGAATATTGGAAAGGTGAAAAAAATCTGAAGAATCTTGATTCACCGGCCATTGCCCGCCGTGAACCAACAATCAGATCATTACGTGAGGAGGAACCCAGTACAAAACCGCAAGAACAAGGTTCTTATGAGCGCATTGACAAGAAAAACACTGAACAACCGGCATTTCTGCGTAAAGTCATGGATTAAATTTACAACAACAAACACATAAAAGCCTCTGGCTTTTAGATTGCTACTTCAAAGGAAATCTCCTGATAAGAGATTTCCTTTCTTTTTTTATCAGAATGTGTTATTCTAAGTTCGATATTAAAAAAGCGTAATTTATTAATAAAATATAATCTATTACTGCTGCATTGTCTTGGAAAGTATATATATTATGAAGTATTAATTTATTTTAATCAATTTCTGTGCTCAACACCTTAATATGTGAGAAATTATGAACTACCTTTTTCAAAAGATTGCACCCAGCCGACTTGCAATTCTAACAATCTTATTGGCAGGATTTGTCATAAATGGATGCGAAACGCCATCAAAACCAAATTTTGAAGTAGAGCAATCCTTTTCGGTACCGCTTATTAGTAATGTAAATTACATCTTCCTTGGTGAAACCGGTGCTATTATTGACACAACAAATTCAGACTTTGAAAATTTATTTACCGTTGATCCAAACGACTTGGTTCGTTTGGGGGTAGAAGTTGATTTCGATATTGGCTCTTTTGACGAGGCTATTCCAGACCCGGAAGTAAACCCTTTCGAAATTGAATCAAACATCAGTGATTTAACACCAGAAATTGACGGATCAGGTCAAACAGATTTTGAATCTCTCACAAATCTTCCTTCAAGTTTATTTCCGGCTGGAACACCTATACCGGGTTCTACAGCCAGTGATGTTCCTATTCCATTAGATATGGGTGACTTCATAAGTGCTGAATCTGCCGGAGGGACGCTTTTGCTTACATTTAGAAATGAGCTGGGATTCGACATGCAATCCTTACAATTTGCATTTGAAGCCAATGGAAATCAGGTTGGAACCGGCGTTGAAATTAACAATTTTGATCATAACTCCACAAGGTCAGCTCAAATAACGTTTAGTGATGGTGAATTCATTGAAACTCCTCTTAACGTAATAGTATCAGTTACATGGGAAAATCAACTTATGGCTGCTGAGCCCGGTGAATTGGTGGTAGTAGATATTTCAAATGAAGATTTGAATTTCAGAAGTGCAGAAGCCGTTTTTGAACCTCAGGAAATTTTGAAAGAGTTTGAAGCAGAAATAGACAACGACGAGTTTAGTTTCTCCGGTCCTGATGATTTTGTGGAAATCGCAAGTGCGAGCATTCAATTTGAAAACCTGAAAAACACTATAGATCTCGAAATCTCTGAGCTAATCATATCATTTCCAACAGTTTTAACCGAAAGTTCACCGGGTGTTTATTTACCGGAAGATTCCCTAGTTGTTGTTCTGGAAGGAGATACCAGAATAAGGCGCGGTTCACATCCAAGCAATATTGATGGAATAACTTTCGATATTCCTCTTACAAATTTCAAAGTGACAGCTCCGGATAATATTATCAATATTTTTGTAAAAGGGACAACGGAAGATACCTCACAATCACCTCCTGACGACCGAACCCGCACCATTAATGAAGGAGATGGAATAACGGGTACGGTTCAACTGGTTATTGATGAAACCACGAGCGCATCCGGATTAGTTCAACCACGTTTTATCAGTTTAAACGACAGTGATACCGATGATTTGGATATTACAGACCCGGATGTACGTATTCAATCTGATGTGTCAGATTTGGAAAGTATAACCGAAAAAATTCAAAACCTGCAGTTGGTTAATCCAGAATTGACCCTACATCTTGAATCCAATATCGGTATTGAGACCCGTGTTTATGCAGCTATTGTGGGAACTAATCCTGAGGGAGAAGAAATGTATTTAAGCGGAAAACCGGGTACACCTTTTCATGTTTCACCAGATGAAGAAATTGACGGATTGGTTTCAAATGGAGTTCCCATTTCAAAAAGTGATCTGATTGCTATAAATGTTGAAGCATCTGATATTGAAGGTTCTATGCAAGCTATTAATTTTAATTCAGATAATAGTAACATTCAGGAGTTTGTCGGGATTCTTCCCACAGAAATCTTTTTCGTAGGAAAAGCATTGGTGAACCCGGATTCTGAAAGAGGTACGGTTGTGACACCTGTGGAATTATCGTCCAGTTTGAGTATGGATGTTCCCATTACGCTAACCAGTTCAGAGGGGCAGCCAACTACCTTCAGTGATACGATTGATGCCACGTTGGATGATTTACCCGGAGCGGATGATAATACATCTATAATTGAAGCTATCATTTCAGTAAGCTATGGCAACAGAATACCTCTGAACATCAATTTAAATCTTGATTTTCTCACAGAAGAAGAAGATATAATTACAAGTATTCCGTTATCTGATGGAACGCCAATACAGATTTTTGCCGCGCCTGTTGATGCAATGGGATTCAGCTCAGATGAAGAAAACAATGTTTTTTTAATTGAACTGAATGAAGATCAATTGAATAACTTGAATAAAACAGAAAAGATACTGCTTACGGGTGAATTGCTAACCAGCGATAATGATAATGTAAGTGTGCGCTCATCTGATTCTGTTTCCCTCAGTATAAGAGCAACTTTTAAAACAAGAGTTAAGGTAGATTAATATGAAAAAGTACAGTTTTTTGATGGCGGTCGTTTTTTCTATGCTGCTTAGCTCTGCTCAAGCACAGCATCGGTTTGAAAACCCGGTATCTATGGGAATGGGTGCTACGGGAACCACATTTATTGGTGATTACAACGCCAATTTTATAAACCCGGCGAACTTGATGTTGCCCGACCGGAAAAATGGAACAGTTTTTAGTTTCTTTCAATTGGGTGCTGGTGCTGGAGGTCCATTAGCTGATATAAATACCTACAACAAATACTTAACCGATGGAAGATTACTTGACAGCGCAACTCAAAAAAGCATGCTCGATGCCTGGGTAGGCTCCGAAAACAGTTCAGGCAAACTGCATTATGCACGGTTAAATGTAAGCTTTGTTCCGGCTGCTCTTTCAGTCAGGACTTCAAAACAAGCTTTTAGCGCTGCAATAAGAGTGCGAACTATGGGGAATATTGGTGTGAGCAGAGGTTCACTCGAAGCCGGTTTTGGTGGGTTAAGTAGTGAATTATTCAGCGAGGCAAAAGAGGCAAATTTCAGCTTTACCAATTTTACGTTTTCAGAGCTATCATTTGGGTATGCCAGAACAATTTATAAAACAGAGCGTGGGCCCATTTTGGAATTGCCATTTACGTTGTACGCCGGTATAGCTCCTAAAATTTTACTGGGAATGTCGGCCACTGAATTTAATGTAAATTCAGATCTTAGAGTCAGAGGTGATTCTTTAATCGTTCATAATTTCGATTATGAATTTAATACCTTTGGTGAAGTTTCAGGTCAATTAACCGATTATTTGAATGATCGCGCAATAATGGATGAGTTACCGGAATTATCAGATTATTTGTCAGCACCAAAAGATGTTGCAGGGATAAACGCATCCGGATTTGGTTTAGATATGGGACTTACAGCCGAAATGGATTTTCCAAGGAATACATTCCAAGGGTCGTTTTTTGGTTCCGGTCGTCAGTTTTTGAGAGTATCTGTATCTTTAACCGATATTGGCAAGCTTAATTTTAAAGAAGATGCGGCATCATTCCGAAACTCGGGAACATTGGAATGGCGCGGAGCTGATATTGATCAGGATCGATTGAATCAGGAATTCGATTCAAACCTTGGAGATTATTTTAGTTTTGTATTGGAAGACAGCATTGGCACGGATTTGTATTTGAACTTCTCAAAAGAGGAAAGATCAGCCATTAGTGGCTCTCTTCCTTCAATGTTTAATGTAGGGTTTCAACTTACAGCCGGTAAAATGACTGCTGCAATGGATATTGCTCAAGGACTTAATAATTCAGGAATTAATTCTGAATCCTGGTCTATTGGTATGGGTTTTGAATATCGTGCATTCAATTTTTGGCCAATCAGAGCCGGTTTTAATACCGGTGGTGATAACAGTGCTTCCTGGACTACCGGAACCGGATTGATGACCAAGAATTTTGACTTTAATGTTGGTTTAATGTTCGTTGGAAACTCGCAGTCTAGTGGAACCTGGGTTGCTCTTGGGGTAAGCGCGTTTACATTCAGGTTTTAACGGATCCTCCACTCTTTTCTCCTTTCATAAACCCAATCAGTGAAGTATTTTTCAACTATATAATGTAGCTTACTTAAGGTGATAAGAGTTTCATTTAATCCAGGGAAACAATAACATTGCAAAGATTTGTATTTTTGCACTTTACTCGCTAAAAGTTGGGTGTTTCCTTTTTTATTCAAATATAGATTCGAATGAAAAGTTTAAAATATGCGGGAATAGCTGCACTACTCATTCTTGTAATGTATTTCGGATACAATCAATTAAGCTGGACTGAATTACCTGATAATCGGGAACATGAAAAAACGACAGGCATCATTGACTCAACATACATTGAGCAGATACAACTCAGTTCAAAAAAGTTAGAACATTTATTAGATAGCTTGAATGTTCCTTCTGTATCTGTTGCAATTGGCGTTGATAATAAAATTGTGTGGTCAGAAGCCATCGGTTATGCTGACGTGCAGAATAAACTAAACGCAACACCAAAATCTGCTTATCGCATTGGCAGCACCTCTAAAGCCGTTACGAGTGTTGCAATAATGAATATAGTACAGCAACATAAATTGAATTTAGATCAGTCAGTCGCTACTATATTACCTGAATATCCAACCAAAAAGTGGGAATTTACAACTAGACAATTATTGTCACACACAGCCGGTTTTCCTGATTATGAAGACATTGGCATTCGGGGTGGGTTTTATACGCTGACAAATTTCAAACAATTCAATACTGTACAAGAGGGTCTTGCAATTTTTGAAGAAATCCCGCTTTTATTCAAGCCGGGAGAACAGTTCAAATATAATTCTTTTGATATAGTCTTAGCGAGTAGAGTGATTGAGGAAGTTAGTGCTATGGATTTTCTGACATACCTGGAAAAAGCTATATTCCAAGTGTTGGATATGGAAAACACCTATGGTGATCATTCTGATAAAAAATCTGACTATGAAGCGCAATTTTATGAAATTTCATCAGATAGAAAGTACCGGAAGTGGCATACATTTGGTATTCCACATTCTGACCAAAACCTGAGTTATAAATGGGCTGGTGGCGGTTTACTTTCAACTCCGACCGATTTGGTCAAAATGGGAAATGCCTTGCTTCATGATTCATCATTTGTTTCAATGGATGTCAGGAATACGTTTTTTGAACCTCAGCGCTTATCCAACGGAGAAGTAAATGAACAAAAATATGCATTGGGATGGCGCTCAAACTATGATTACGCTTCCGAGCATTTGCTGGGAGAAGATACACCTGTTTGGATGGTTCACCATGGTGGTGTAAGCAAAGGAAGCATGAATTTATTATGTCTGTTTCCAAATGAAGGTGTAGTGATTGATGTAGCCATTAATGGAAGGGAAAAAGAATTTGAATTCAGTCCATTTTGGTTTCAGGTAATGGATTTGGTTCAACCATTTCTAATCAAAGAATTTGAAAAAGAACAGGCGGAAAAAAATTAACGTTTGCTCATTACAACCCGTGGTTCGGCTACATTCCATGTGAATCCCTTGCCCCACTCTGTCACTAACCGTTTGACGCCAACTAATTGCCCCAGCTTTTCACCGCGTCAAAAAATGCTTTAGCATTTTCAACTGGCACATACGGTAAAATACCATGTCCGAGATTGGCAATGTACCGCTGAGCTCCGAAACGGTTAATCATGCGATGCACAAGCCGTGTGATTTCATCAGGATGGGAGAGAAGTCGTGCCGGATCAAAATTGCCCTGAAGGCTAACATTATCGCCTACAGCCTGTCGGGCATATTCAGGCGTTACACACCAATCGACACCGAGTGCCGTGGCATTGGTTCTGTGAGCCAGGCCTTCAAGAGCATACCAGCTACCTTTAGCAAAAAGGATAACCGGAACTTCAGTAATAGCTTCTGAAATTTGTTTCAGATAGGGAAATGCGATTTTGTTGAAATCTTCAGCTGATAATAACCCGGACCAGGAATCAAAAACCTGTACGACTTGTGCTCCGGCTTCTATCTGTGCCTTAAGATAGAGAATAGTCGTATCGGAAATTACCTGAAGGGCATGTTGCGCGGCTTTGGGATGCTGCCAGTAAAATGCTTTGGCTTTGGCGAAATCTTTTGAACCCCGACCTTCAATCAGATAGCAGAAAAGGGTCCATGGCGCACCTGCGAACCCAATAAGGGTGGCTTCACCGTTTAATTCTTTTCGTGTAAGTGTAAGGGCTTGCATCACATAATGCAAACGATCGTGTACATCAGGAACAGTCAGATTCAGGGCTTCTTCGGAGGTTTGGACAGGATTTGGAAGTCGCGGACCTTCGCCGGGGTTCAGGGTTACTTCAAGACCGAGTGCCTGCAGAACTACGAGAATATCTGAGAAAATAATGGCTGCATCAGGCTGAAAACGCCGAATGGGTTGAAGTGTAATTTCACAGGCAAGGTCAGGTGTTTCAACGCGTTCAAAGAAGGTGTATTTATCTCGCAATTTCATGTATTCCGGCAAATAGCGTCCGGCCTGACGCATCATCCAAACAGGTGGTCGTTCAACGGTGTCGCCACGAAGGGCTTTTAGGAGTAAATCGTTCTTTAATTCTGGAAACATGATTAAACTCGTTATGTATTAAATTTTTCAATTAAAAGTTGCAGAACACTTTCTGTTGAAGGTTCTTCAGGTTCATTCGCATCACTAAACCCCAAACGTCTCAACTCATTAGCGGTGGTTTCACCGATACCAATAATCATGACGTTAGGTGCATGTAGCTTTTTTGAATACACAAATGCTCTGACCGCGCTTGGGCTATAAAAAACTATGGCGCGATAGGTTTCCTCCGGAAACGTCGCATTATGAAGTTCAATAGTTTCATAACATTCAATCGGGATATATTGCAATTGTCCTTTTTGAATCATATCGCCGGTTTCAGGTCGCTTCATGTTTCCGCAAAAATGCCAGATTACCGTATTTTTTTCGAATAATGAAATCAATTTCGCAGCAATTCCGGAACCTGTTTGTCTTTCAGCAATAACCGATGAAATGCCTGATTCAGACAAATGTTGCTGAGTTTTTCTCCCAACTGAATAAACCGGAACAGCGGATAGCCAATCCGGTTCTACTTTCCTGCAAGAAAGGAAAGCATTGACTGCATTTCGGCTTGTGAAAAGCAACGCATCTGGCTTTTCTGCATTTTGGGTTTGTCTAAAAATATCATCGGTCGGATAGCTGTTGATTTTAATGAGTGGATATACAATAGGCAGAAAACCATTTTTGCGTATAAGACGGGCTTCTCTGTTAGTCAGAGGTTTTGTAAACCAAACCGGTATATTCACGATTCTTCTCTGCGAATTTCCTTCAAAATATCCATTACACCATCTCTCTCCATAAATATCTCTGCCATGCGGTCACCGAGGCTTGCAGCTTGTGTAAGCGGTACGGTTTGGCTTATATCCTCCCGGAGCAATCCGTTAATGGATGTGAGTACAGCCGTAAAGGACACCTGATTACCTGATATTTGAGCAAAGGCCCCAAGCGGTGCGGAACAGCCACCTTCCAGTACCTGTAAAAACCGTCGTTCAATTCGCGTGCAAATAGCTGTATAAGGATGATGCAATGGCCCAATAGCACGAACCAATTCAGGGCGGTATTCCCTTGACATCACTGCAATAGCACCCTGTGCAGGGGCAGGAACCATCCAATCCAAATATTGGCTTATATTTCCTGATAACCCTACTCTGTGTAAACCCGCAGCGGCAAAAATAGCTCCATCCCATTTATTTTCATTGAGCTTGCGAAGTCTTGTTTGCACATTTCCACGTATATCGGTAAGTGAATGATGGGGAAATCGATGTAGCCATTGTCCACCACGCCGGTGGCTGCTTGTTGCGATAACAGCCGGAAAGTTTTCAACCTCCAAAAAATAATCAGAATCTCTGGCTACCAGTACATCCCGCGGGTCATCACGTTCAAGAATGGCAACAACCCCCAAACCTTCTGGTGTTTGAGTGGGGATATCTTTAAAAGAATGCACGGCAAAATCTATTTCATCTCTCAGAAGAGCATCGTCGAGGGCTTTTGTGAATACACCTTTACCACCAATAAGTGGAAGAGGGGTATCTAAAATTTGATCACCTTCAGTTTTAATAAAAACAAGTTCGGTTTCATACCCGATTCCACGTAAACCGTTTGAAACAAAATCAGCTTGCCAGGTGGCGAGGATGCTGTCACGGGTACCAATGCGAAGTTTTCGTGCCGCCATTTGAGTTATTTTTCAGGTGAAATTTTATACATATCCTGAATAACCCGTGTAACCTCCGCTTGCCGCCCCTGACTTTCTTTAAGATGGTCAATGGAGTGCGCCACAATTTTGTTTACAAGTCTGCGTGTAAGATTATCCATGTGCGCAAGCGTTTCTTCACTCATTTTATTCTGATATCGGGAGAGTTCCGTTTTCCGAATTTCATCAAACTTATCATTTAACGCCCTGATAGTAGGTACCACATTCAATTCAGAAAGCCACTGACAAAACGCTTCAAATTCTTCTTCAATTATCTTTTCGACTAATGGAATGTTTGCTTGACGTTCGCGCAGTGTTTCGTCTAAGGTATCACTGAGCATATCCATGTTTATAAGTTTCAGAAACGGTAACTCTTCAACATCGGGCGCAACATTTCTTGGAACAGCGAGGTCAATAATTATTTTTTGTTCAGCATCGGGATCGGCCAATTCAAAATGCGATTTATGAATGATAGGCAACGGAGCTCCGGTTGCCACTATAATTAAATCTGCTTTGGCAAGTTCTATATCAAGGTGTTCGAGCAATCCGGTACGCACCTGATACCGACCGCCAAGCTTTTCAGCTTTATCAGCATCTCTGTTGAGGATGGTAACGTCACTTGCGCCAAGTGAAATAAGATTTTTACAGGTAACTTTACCAATTTTTCCGGCGCCTATCAGCAGGATTTTTTTATTTCTGAATGAATGCATTTCAGATTTTGCCCGTTGAACAGCCGCATAAGCCGTGGTTGCGGCACCCATCCCGAGAGAGGTTTCATTTCGCGAGCGTTTATGTGTGCGTGTGATTGACTGCATGAGCCGGTGCATCACAGAGTTGGCGCAATTGCACTCTACAGAAACTTGGAAAGCTTCTTTCATTTGTTTTATTATCTGAAGGTCTCCGAGAATTTGCGCTTCTAAGCCGACTGCAACCCTGAAAAAATGAACAACAGCCGCTTCACCATGTTTAATGAAACCAAATTGCCGAAATTCTTCCATCATTCCTCTCGAATGTTTTACAAGCAGGATGGATAGCAATTCAGCATCTGAAGTACGTGCAAGTATTTCGGTTCGGTTACAGGTGGTAACTACAATAATACCCGGAATACCTTGCTTTATGGCATCTCTCAGAAGTTCGTGTTGTTCTTCATTACTTAAACTAAAACGCTCACGTACTTCAACATCAGCCTGATGGTGATTAATGCCAATGGCCGTAAATTTTTCAAGAAGGATACTTTTATTCATAACATTCACGTCAGGATACAGCTTTTTCCTGAATCATTTCTTGTTTGTTCGATACACCGTTTGGAAGTACATGGCTCAAAAGATTATATGTTTCATCAGCCAAAGCTTTAATAAATAAAGGGTGATCGTTCAATCCTGCCATTACTTCCAATTTTTCAATGTGAAGTTTTTCTTCTTCTATGGCTTCCCTTAACTCAATATTCAGCTCCATTGCGGTTTCAATATGATCGGTAACAAATGCGACGGGAACCATAATCAGGTGTTTAATACCATATCGAACCAAACGAAAAACAAGTTCTTCTGTATTGGGTTGTGTCCATTTTTGTGGGCCAACACGAGACTGAAATCCAAGCCAATACTGCTTATCGCGACCTCTCATGTTCATAATGGCTTCAACCGTTTCATTTATTTGACGCGTATATGGATCACCACTTTCTACCTCTGCGATGGGCGTTCCATGCGCTGTAAAAACAATGTGGACTTGCCGGCGTTCTGTTTCTGTGAAACGATCTAAGGTTTCATTAATTCGGTCGTTAATAGCATGAAGATAATCGTGATTGAGGTAATAATCTTTCACGATGTATTCATTCCAATCAGCCGATTTCCCTTCTTCTTTTTGTTTGATGCGAATATTTTCCCAATCGCGGAAACTGCTTCCACTGGTTGTCCATGAAAAATGCGGATATAATGGAAGCAAAACTACATGGTCCATACCATCTTCCCGGACCTCATTCATAATCTGATCGGCAAATGGCAGCCAATAACGCATACACGTATAAACTTTGAAATTATGCTCAGGATAATCTTGCTTGAATTGTTTTTCAAGGGTTCGGCGCTGAAGCTCCGTAAGCCCATTGATGGGGGAACAGCAGGTAGAGATTACCTTGTTTTGGCGATTAAAACAATACTTACTGCCGGTACAGCCCTTCGTGCAATAGTTTATTTCCTGATAATTTTTGACAATTTTTTTTGAGCGGATTGTTGATATGAATTTTGCCAACTTATCCTGGAAAAATCCACCGCCAAGTTTAATGATATCTTCATCTGCAAATAAATTATATAGAAACGTTTTAAGACTATCTTCTGAGGTTGGCCCTCCGAGATTCATTAAAACGACACCAATATTCAATGGTTTAGAACTCATTCTAAAAAAAGTAACTGATTGAAATTATTGAAATATGATATTGATACTGTATTTCGTAGGGGTTCTTTCAATATCATTGTTTAAAATCGCTTCATTATATGAAGTATGAGTGAAGAATACCTGTTTTGAAGATATTTAGACTCTATCCAAATAAATCAAACCTATTCATTTAAAATAATCACATTAGATTAAAATAAGTGGATTAAAGCCCGCTTGATAATAGCTTTATGTTTTTACCTATGGCTGATAAAAATGGCTTCCAGGGTACAGAATACATGATTTTTAAATCTTCTGGGAAAGTTGTTTTTTCATCAAGAAATGTGAGTACATTTTCAATCGTATTATGTTTAAAAAGATGTTCAAACACCGGAATGATGGCGTTTTTTTGGTCTTTTAAAATATCGAGTAAGAGTAAATCATAAGCGCGGTACCGATAAGCAGATGGATTTTTTAAAAAAGGACTTTTCCCTTCTGACAAAGCGTGTGCAATAAAAGCCGAGTGCCGGTGAATGCGTGAAAACGTGTAACCTGTAGAAGCTTTTGGTAATCCGGAAGTGGTTCCAATGTTTATAACATTTGGATGAATACCTTGATTATACAGTCGGTCAGCCATTGGAATGACGCCAAATTCTGAGCGATCGAGGGTGAAATTGGTTAATCCCAGATACGAATGTATATAATTTTGGATGGCGGATTCATAGTCTTTTTTATTCAGAATTTCTTCGTTGAAAAGGGTGTATTCCACCAGTGCTTTTCGTTTGGTAAAGGGCAGAACATACATGAATGTTGCGCCATTAACCTGAGGGATTCTGAAATCCATCAGGGTCATGGAATCAGGATTAAAAACATCTTTTTCTACTGTAATATCCCAACCCATAAAGTGTTGTAAAATATGAAATTTGGATGAATCGGAACGGGGTTTGTCAAACGAATTGAAAAGAAGGGTGGAGGATACTTTTTGTCCCGCTTCGGTTTGAACAATAACGTGGTCATCCCTCTGTTGAATGTCTGTAATTCCTTCTTCAATCCAGTCAATTTGGGTGTAATTTTCGAGGTACCGTTTCATTTCGGATGCATAATCGCCGCTGCGAACACATGCGTAGGAAATGTTTTGAAACGCTTCTTCTTTATGGGTCGAAGGAAACAGCACCCGGGCTTGTTTCCACCGCTTGAAAACAGGTACCTGTTCAGGAACAGCATCGGAATTCCAAAAACACCAGGTTTTATCATTTCTGATTGAAAAATCCGGATCGGCTATCAAAATCCTTTTTTGCTGTAATTCGGGATATTGGACAATATGCCATGCAAGACTTAATCCACTACATCCAGCTCCGGCTATCACATAATCATAGGTTGGTCGGATGGTGTTCATAAAGAATCTGCCTTATATCGGGTAGCTTGAATCGGATGTTAGTACAGATTCCATTTAATCACAAATCAGTGAGGCAACATTGCAGCCAGGACTTCACCTGAATGATGAGAAACACCACTATACCACACATCCTCCCATTTCCATGAAACTACGTCATGTCCGTTGTAGGTTAGCATGTACACATCATCATTTTTGACTATAGATTTTATGGCTTCGGGCTCGCGGATGATGGTATTTTGGTCACCCAAATGCTTCATTTCAAAAGCAAATATGTAAATATAATCTCCATCAGTAACTTCATATTCTAAAAGCGGAGTATGATAACCTTCATAAAAATCAGCATAAACAACACCAGCAAATGTAGCTCCTTCCAATTCAGGAACAGTGATAGAAGTATTGTATAATTCACGAAGTTTTTCTTGGGCTTCAGATGCCGTTGAGGCTTCAAAGCTGGGCTTGAGCAATCCTCCATTGTGATTTTGGAAATGCGTTGCTGTGAGAAACTCAACAGAAATGGATGTATCATTATTGGTTAAAACCGGTTCTGAGCTTTGGTTGTTAAACCATTGATAACTGATAATAAATATAGAAATTAACAGTACAGCTGCAGCAAGGAACCACTTATACTGTACTTTCGATCCCGTTATTTTATCATCTTTTTGTGGCTTTGTTGGTTCATGTGACTTTTGAATTAAATACGTTCCTTCTTGAAGTTTTGACATGGTTTCCAAAACCCGATACCTCAACTCAGAGGGCATTTTTTCTCTTTTGAGCTTTTCGTTCAGGAAATTTTTGAACTTGATTTCCGAATCTATAGCACGTTTAATTCGTTTATCAGCCGCCGCTTCTTTCAACAGAACATCTGTTTCAGATTGCGTTAATTCACCGTCTGCATAGGCAGTTATATACTCGAATATATTTTTTTCAGGCATGAAAGCAATCGTTTGTATGAATGGGGAGATGTTATGATAGATTAACAAAGAGGATAAAAGCAGTGTTCCATTTCTTAAATATTATAATGAAGGCGTATTTAGTCTTGTTTTTCCTTAAGAATAGCGTTGGCATCCTTAAGCTTACGTTCTAATAAATCGTGCAACTCCTTAGTATAGAAATTCTCACCTTTACGTTTTTTAATATCTTTAAAAATTGAATGTAGGCGGTCGATGAGTCTCGTGGACTCTTTTTTATCAGAAAACTCTATATACTGTCTGAGTAAATTACCGTCCTTACGAAAAGCTTTTTCCAAATGTCGATAGGCCTCTTTCGATTTTTCCGGAATGGCACTTGAGATTAAACCCATATTGAATTCTGAAATAATACTTCCACCTTCTAAAACTCTGGCTTTTTTTATGTCAGATAAAGCTTCTTCAAATTTACCGGCAAAGAACAAAGCCAACCCACGTGATGATATGGCATCCACGCTTTTAGGATCTTCTTCAATTACTGCTCCGTATTCTACAATAGATTCTTCGTATTGTTCACTGTCGTAATATATTTTTGCTTTCAGTAAGCGTGCGTGTGTTGCATCGGGTTGCAGTTCCAGTACTTTATCGCAGTCGGCAATGGCTTTATCCCACTCATATAGAGACTTATGTATAAACGCTCTTTCGTAATACGCGTCGGCATAATCGGGATCCAACTCAATAGCTTTTGAGGCATCTTTCTCAGCATTTTTAAAATCCTTAAGCATAGCATACGCCGAGGACCTGAACCGATAAGCTGCTTCAAAAGTATCATTAAGCTCAATAGCCCGGTCAAAATTATCTAAAGCTTCATCTGCATGTTCATCTTTAATTTCTACATAACCAAGAATGAACCAATCGTCAGCATCTCGCTCAGATACCTTCATGGATGCAATTTGCTTAAACAGCTTTGCAAGGCCCTTTTCCTGAGTAGTATTAAGTGAATAGTTCGTAAGTAAAATTGGGAGCAGTTTTTCTTTAGTCATGTTGTATTGTTCAATTTTTTTTGAAAAAAGGCAGTACGCAGCCTCGTTTGTTCAGTGGAGGTGAATTTATGATTATTATTCGAAACTTATAATGGTTAATTTTTTTGAAAAATTTCCGTTGCAAGAACTTGTTTCCTTACCAAAACAGTTTATGTAACAATAATCTGAAGAAAAGGAACAATCAAGCCATTTTTCAAGTTTTAAATGATGTCTATTGAGACTGATTGAATGCTGTTGGTTTAATTTAGGTTGAAACATCAAAGCAGGATTTGAATTTGTGCAATATTCAGGGTTCAATAATGGTTTTCTTCAATACTACCGCTTTTAATTACACAAATACTCTTCAGAATCAATCCAAGCCTGATTGAAGAAAATTTGTTATCTTTCAGTCTATATAAATAAAGATTTTTTTCACACGTATGCTTACACATATCTATCAAAAAACGAAACATCTTTCAATTGCTATGCTATCGTTGGCAATGCTGTGTTCACTCGTTTCTTGCTTAGATATTTCGATTTGTAGTGGTTCAGATGAAGAAACAGCCGGTATTCAAATATTGATTTCTGATGTACAATCGGCCACTATGTGTGATATGGTTTCGAATGAGAAGCCAACCTGTTCTCAGGAAACATTTATTTTTTTCAGAGTTGATACAGCACCTAATCTTGAATTATCTGGTCTGTTCTGGATTGATTCTTTCCTGAATGTTGTAACATTAGATAGAAAACTTACAGCTAATGGAACAGGTCCGCCTGGAATCTGTTTTATTTCCCCGAATAAACATCGCGGCCCACCGGTATTTGTATAAAATGACTTTGATTTACTTGGACGAGTAAAGTGCCGAAGTAAAGGTAAGATCATAGTTCCGACGCTTCGGGATTACCATTTTATTTTGCGCAAGGCCATTCTCGGACAAATAAACAGATTTGTAAAGCCTTCTGCAATCAATTTATTCACTTTTTCTTAAGTGCAATATCAAAATAAGTTGGCTATAACATTAATTATCTTTGAATTTTATACCATATAATACCATGAAAATCACACTTTTATTAAGCCTTTTAATTTTCTTCCCTGCATTTCTGATGGGCTGTGAGCCACCAGAAACGGAAGAAAAAAACCGAATGCCGAATTACGCCTTTTTTGAAATGGAATCCGATACAGTTTCCCTTGAAGAAGCACTTCGGAACGCCTCATCAGAAAACAAAAAAGTATTACTTGAAATATACACCGAATGGTGTGGCTACTGCCGTAAAATGGCGAATGAAACCTACCCGGATAATGGAGTACAAAAAGCTTTAAATGAATACTTCTACTACGTCCGTCTTGATGCTGAATCAGATGAGCAAGTCTTTTTTGGAGGAAAAAGCTTAACCAAGCGCCAATTAGCCATAGAGTTGGGTGCAACCGGGTATCCCACAACTGTTTTCCTTACACCTGAGGGAGAACCTCTGGGAATGCAGCCGGGCTTTATTGATGCTCGTACATTTGAAAAACTACTCGTGTATGTGGCGAAAGACGCTTATCAGCATACTTCATTTCAAGACTTTAGCCTCGATTCATAATGTATAGTCTATTTAATAAAGCAGCCATCTTTACACTGGCTCTTTTGGCATTTTTGCCGGGTGTTATTTATGGGCAGCTGGCATCCAGTGCCGATAAAGTTAATATCGAAACAGCTATTAGCGTTGATCAGGTTGAACAGGGAGCTGAGTTCAAAGCTGTGGTCTTTTTGAACCTTGAATATCCCTGGCATGTGAATTCTAATACGCCAACTCTCGATTGGCTTATTCCAACTGAATTGACTTTAACGAGAGCCGAAAATCTTATTCTATCCGATATCAGGTATCCGAAAGCTAAAACCATGTCATTTGGATTTGCCGAAGAACCTTTGGATGTCTATGAGGAAGAATCACCTATTTATCTGGCTCTTCGAACATCATCATCTATCGAACCCGGAAGCCATGTTATTGAAGCCACACTCCGTATTCAGGCATGTGATGACATGCAGTGCCTGGCTCCGGCAAATGTGCAGATTCGAATTCCATTTGAGGTAGTAGAAGAAGGCGCTGGTTCACAATCTATTAATCAGGATCTATTCGCCGATTTTGAAGCAAGTGTAGTTGGTGGAAATGAACAAGGTTTCGGGAATGAAATAGCCGATTTATTTGAAGGGAACTTTCTTATCGCACTTCTAGGAATTTTTGTTATCGGTTTGGCACTTAATCTGACGCCTTGTGTCTATCCTATGATTTCCGTTACTGTATCGCTGTTCGGCGCAAAACAGGAAAAAAACACCTGGAAAGTATTTGGCCAAGCCGTGGTGTATGTACTTGGTATCGCGACCATGTATTCTGCCTTAGGTGTGATGGCTGCTCTTAGCGGCGGGCTTTTCGGAAGCTGGCTTCAAAGTCCCTGGATGCTTGGGTTTATTGGTTTTTTGATGATTGGATTGGCATTAAGCATGTTTGGGTTGTATGAAATTCAGGTGCCATACTGGCTTACCAGTAAAATTGGAACTGGAAATACAACCGGAACCATAGGAACGTATATTTCCGGAATGGTCGTTGGGATTTTTGCCGCGCCCTGCGTTGGCCCACCGATTATCGCGCTATTGGCGTACGTCGGAACAGTAGGTGACCCACTGTTTGGTTTCTGGATTTTCTTCGTCCTTTCACTCGGTCTTGGATTGCCATATCTAATTCTTGGAACCTTTTCCGGACTGATGCAAAAAATGCCCAAATCAGGTGTTTGGATGGACTGGGTGAAAAAAGTGTTTGGTATAATACTCATTGGAGTAGGTGGATTTTACTTCGGTCTGGTCTTTTTTCCGCAGGTTGTGGAATGGGTAATTGTAGCCACCTTGATTGCAGGCGGTGTCTATCTTGGTTTCCTTGAAAGAAGTGGAAGCGGTAAACGTGGATTCCAAATGGTGAAATATACTACAGGAATTGTGGCCATTGTAATTGGGGGATTATTAACCCTGAATCTGCAAAAAGAAGGGATTATTTGGGAGTCCTATGAATCGGATAAAATTGAGCTGGCTGCTGAAAACAATCAACCTGTTATTATCGATTTTTATGCGGATTGGTGCATCCCTTGTAAAGAACTGGATAGGGCGACTTTTACAGATAAAGGTGTGATTGATGCAACAGAACCGATGAAGCGACTCAAAGTAGATTTAACCAACTTCGATTCACCCGAATCTGAAGCCCTACGTCAGAAATACAACATAGCTGGAGTTCCAACAATTGTTTTTCTCGATGAAACCGGAGTGGAGGTTCAGCAAGCTCGTGTAATTGGATTTTTAAAACCGGCTGAGTTTCTGAAACGCGTTGAGATGGCAGTTGAGTAATCCGGTTTAAAAATTGGAGATTTTTTTCAAAAAAAGGCTGTACGGTTAATCCATACAGCCTTTTTTAATTATACTTTTTTGCCTGTAAATCATTTCAAATTGCCACAAAAACACGAAGGTTTCTATTTATTCGTGCATCCATAGCTAAAAACAATGAGCTCAGAAATTGAGTAGTCGTTCGAATGAAGCTCTAATTTTTTGGTCATTTGGGAGCAGGTAATCTTCGTAAGGAGCAGCAAATCCAATGGGGGCAAATTTGGCCGCTTCACGAATAACCGGTGCATCCAGATGTTCGAAACAATGATCGGCAATTTGTGCCGCAATTTCTGCGCCGAAGCCGATAAACTCATAATCCTCATGCAATACTAAAACACGACTGGTTTTTTTCACAGAGGCATGCACGGTTTCCGCATCGTAAGGAACAATGGTTCGTAAATCGATTACTTCTACTTCAACACCTTTTTTGGCGTACTCTTTTGCCAGTGTCATGGCTCGTTGCACTAAAGCTCCGTAAGTTACAATCGTAACGTCACTTCCCTCACGCAGAATTCGAGCTTTTCCAATGGGGGTAAAATAATCTTCAGCCGGCTCGGGAGTTCGGGCAAATCCTTGGCGATACAGGAATTTGTGCTCCAAATACAATACGGGGTCATTTCCACGAATGGCTGTTTTTAATAACCCTTTACCATCGGTTGCATTACTTGGCATCACAATTTTAAAACCGGGAATATGTCCAAAGATAGACTCAATATTTTGGCTATGACATAATCCGCCATGGATATAACCACCACAAGGTACTCGGATAACCATTGGCGCCGACCACACATTATGTGAGCGATACCGGAGTGATGGAACCTGATTTCTAAGCATTTGCATGGCTGGCCAAATATAATCAGCGAACTGTATTTCGACTACAGGTTTGAATCCCTGCACACTCAGGCCACAGGCTGTTCCAATGATGGATGCTTCGGCCAATGGAGAGTTATAGCACCGCTCTTTACCAAAACGCTCTGTGAGCCCGCGTGTGGCTGTGAAAACACCGCCTTTTCCTCCGGCAACATCTTCCCCGAATACAATAACCCGTTCATCACGTTCCATTTCCTCATGCAGTGCATGGTTAATAGCATCCACAAGGACAATCGGTTCACCGGATGGTTCTTCATGTTCATACTCTAAATCAAGCTCATCTTCAGATAAAACATACCGGATTCCATCTTCAGGTTTGGGATCCTCCTGCAATTTGCACCATTCGGTATCTTCATCGACCTGTTTTTTTACATCATCACGCAGAGCATCAATCTCTTCCTGCGTAGCTATTTTTGCCTTGAGTAATTTATCGGTCAGTTTTAAAATCGGATCGTGTAATTTATCAGCTTCAATTTCGTCTGGGGTTCTATATTTTCGATGATCATCAGAAGATGAGTGTGGTAATAAACGAACTACATGGGCATGGATTAAAGTGGGTCCATCACCCGCACGCGCGCGTTTAACTGCTTTCTCATACGCAGCATAGGAATGAAGATAATCGGTACCATCAACTTCTAAAATCTGAAGATCAGCAAAACCACTAGCTGTTTTTGAAATGGAATAATTGGATGTTTGTTCGAAAACGGGCACGCTAATTGCAAATTTGTTGTCCTGAACGACAATAATAGCGGGAGCTTTATCGCGGGTCGCCCAGTTTAATAGTTCAAAAAATGATCCTTGGGATGTACCGCCATCACCTGTTGATATATAGACAACATCGTCGTTCCCGAGATATTTGGCTGCCTGAGCTATGCCAAGTCCTGGTAAGAATTGCGCACCTATAGCACTACTTACGGACAAAATATTGTGTTCACGGCTGTTAAAATGAGACGGCATTTGCTTTCCGTATGATGTATCGGTGACTTTGGAAAGATGCGCTGATAGCAACTGACGAGCTGTCATTCCCATACCGAGTGAGAAAGCCATATCTCTATAATAAAGCATTCCCCAGTCTTTACCGGGTATCATATTCTTTGCTGCTGCCAGTTGAATTGCTTCATGACCGGAACCGCCAATATGAAAGAAACCCCGGCCTTGTTTTAATAATGTTAGCATTTTATCATCAAGCCGTCGGCTGAGCATCATAGTTCTTAAAACATCAATGAGATGTTCTTTCTTAAATTTTTTAATAGATGCAGGCTTAATAGTATATGCTGAGGTTTCCGGAACCAAAGAAGCGGTACCATTTAATATATTAACACTCATTTACCTTGAATTAATTGCGTTGATTTACTGTAATAATAACATTCTAAAATAAGGCTTTCAGCCGTTCCATCCCAATTCGTATAAATAGTTTTACAGGGATTTTATTTTATTCTATTGATTAAAAAACCGCTTCCAGTATGAGTTTTCAGGCATTAATTCAGACTAATATGAAAAGTATTTTATTTCATGTGTTCATGACCTGTAAATGCGGTATTGATAGCTCAGCAATAAGCAAATTATGCGATAAGGCAGACGACGGGTAGAATAACAGTTATACAAAGCCTTCTAATACAGAATATCACTTTTTATCAATGTCAGATATATGCGAAAAAAGCGTATCTTTGGCAGATTATGAAAAAGCGTATTTCTTTCATTCATCTGTATGAAGTAGCTATTTATTATTAATTTACCAATTTAGTATCCTGTTATATTTATGGATGTATTAGTATCGGGTAAGACCTCATTCAAAGTCGAAGTTCCTTATAAATTATTTCAAACCGGGCGCCATATTCCCAAACCATTAATTATTTATTTACATGGATATGGACAAAATATTGAGCAGTTTGAATCCTTAACAAAAGATTTTCAAAAAATTGAAGCATATCATTTGTATATACAAGGCCCTTATGCCGATTTGGGTAATGTTAAAAAACGTGGGAAATGGGGATTTGCCTGGTATTTATATAATGGGAAACAAGGTTCATTTATCAAATCACTGGAATACACATCTGAGTTTATTCAAGGCATATTAGATAATATTTCCAACTACATAAACATTACGAGAGTTTGCGTTGTAGGATATTCAATGGGTGCGTATCAAGCGGGGTATTTTGCTTTATCAAGATGGAAACATGTAAATGATTTAATTTTGATTTCCGGTAGATTAAAGACGGAATCATTCACAGCAAAAAAACTAAAAAAAGCCAGTCACATGAATGTGCTTGCTGTTCATGGAAAGAAAGACACGGTGGTGCCCGCAAAGGATCAGCAGAAGGAAATTGAGCAATTGAAAAAAGCCGGTTTTAATGCTGAAATGCTACTTTTAGATACAGAGCACAAACTTACATCGCGTATGTCTGAAGCATCAATTAGTTTTTTAAATAAAGCGGGATACTCTGAAATCTGATTTCTTTTTTATATAATATTAACTTATTATGTAAACTTAATAGATATCAATTAAAAATGCCTAATTATAATAATAACCCATTCTATAATGAATAATATGAGAGTTTTAGTAATAGAAGACGATAAGGTCGTCGGTTCTCTCGTAGAAAAAATTCTCGAAAAGAAAGAATTCAATGTTGACCTTGTAGCTACAGGTTCACTCGGAGAGGAGTTAGCAAGCAATGGTAATTATGATTGTATTGTACTTGATTTAGGATTACCGGATATAGATGGCCTTGAAATTTGCAGAAACTTAAGAGAGAAACAAATTGATACCCCACTATTAATTCTTTCTGCTTATGACGCTATAAATATAAAAGTAAGTGGTCTTGATTTTGGCGCTGACGATTATCTGACTAAACCATTCGACAATACAGAACTTATTGCTCGTGTTGAGGCTCTCATAAGACGTTACCATGCAGGTAAAAGTAAAGAGGAGCTTGTTTGTGGTGAGTTAAAACTTAACCTGATAACCCGTAAGTTTTTTGTAAATAATAATGAAGTTGAACTTACCAATAATGAATTTGACTTAATGGCTTATTTTCTGAAAAACCAAGACAGGGTCATTGGCATTGATGAATTATCAGAAAATGTGTGGGAAATTGGATTTGATACGAGAACAAATTACGTGAACGTCTATCTGAGCTATATCAGGAAAAAAATTCGCCCTCACACAAGTAAGAAGTATTTTAAAACCGTGAGAAAACAAGGTTTCAAAATAAGCGCTCAGTAAAAGCTTATATTTAAAGACTTAGATTGTATTATTCTATTTAAAATAACAGGCAGGGCATGGTGACATGTTCTGCCTTTTTTGTATGGTATGGATGAAAACTCTCTATCAAATCGGGAAGATCAGTTCATTGATTATCTCCAATCATTTAATCACCCCGAACGCAATAAGCGTTTAGAAAATGTATTGCACCAACGGACAAGGTTCGTTACGGTTGTTTTAGAAAACCTGTATCAGCCACATAATGCAAGCGCTGTATTGCGCAGTTGTGATTGTTTTGGAATTCAGGATGTTTACATCATAGAATCAAATCAGAAACTTACATTTAGTAAAGCCATCACAAAAAATGTACATAAGTGGCTGAATGTAATTCGGTTCCCAAACAAGGGTCAAGATTCATTGAAAGAATGTGTTTCTGTCTTGCGTGCTAAGGGCTATAAAATTGCAGCAACTACTCCCCACACCAATCAAATGGACATACATCACCTTCCGGTTGACGAACCTATTGCGCTTATGTTTGGTTCTGAAAAAAACGGCCTCTCAGAAATGGCGATGGAAACCGCCGATTATCACGTTTATATTCCCATGCATGGATTTAGTGAAAGCCTCAACATTTCAGTATGTGCGGCTATTTGTATGGATACGGTAATGAGGAAAGTCCGTGATACACATCCCGATAATGTCTGGAAATTACCGGAAAAGGAGTTACAGCAGCTTAAAATGGAATGGGTTCGTAAAAGCGTTCGCGGTGTGCGTCAGTTGGAGCATCGTTTTAGAGAAGAGTCAGATAATCAAAATCAGCAAGTGCAAAATGATTAATCACTGGCGAGGGTTGTTGCCTCATTCATCTTCATAAAAGCTCTGTATTCCTGTGGTGTTAAATCAGCAAACAGGTAATTCATGGGGTCAACCGGTGAGCCGTTATTCATAACTTCATAATGCAAATGAGGACCAGAAACTCTGCCTGTACGTCCGGTATAACCGATTAAATCACCACGTTTTACCTTGGTACCGGCCTTAACGCCATCAGCGAAGCCAGATAAATGGGCATAACGAGTTTGATAGCCATATCCATGATTCATTTCCACCGTAAGGCCGTAACCACCAATTTTGTTTGCTGCATAGGTAACAGTTCCATCACCGGGGGCATAGATGGGAGTTCCTACACGAGCTCTGAAATCCAAACCCTGATGCATTCTTCTAACACGGTAAACCGGGTGCATACGCATTCCATACCCACTTAATATTGCGCCGTTTACCGGACGCATAACCGGCAGGTGTCTTAATTTCTTCTGATTCTCATTATGATAGGCCTTAATTTCTTCAAGGCTGAGCTGTTGAATGTTTAGCTGCCTTTCAATGACTTCAAGATCAAAAGCGGTTTGGCGCAGAAGTTGTGATGTAGATGCTTCATAACGATCAAAATGAGCGTATAAATCAGCACCACCGGCACCGGCAAGTCGTTCATCGTATGAGAGAGGCTCAATACCGAGAATTGTTCTGTAGATTTCATTATCACGTTCGGCTAATACACTCATTTGATCTCTTAGCCTGTCAATGTCTGAGTTGTTTTGTACAAACTGACGTAATAATTCCCGGTTTTCTGCTTTCAGCGCAATTTCGGTAGGTGAACCCGAGAAATTGGCAAGTGTAGTAACAAGCACTCCGGCCATAACAAGGCCAATAGTTAACCAGGTAGTGATGGTATGTATGAGCTTATCCCTTCCGGAATACGTGACACTTACAAACTCACATTTCTCAGTATCGTAATAATAGTAGTGCTTCAAGTCCCTGCATTTTTGGTTTTATAATCTTATAATAATATCGATTATTTATGAAAGTTACAAATTGGGCAATGAGGGCTTAATCCTGGCCTGGGTTTATGCAAAAAGTTCAAATTGCAATTTCAACTGAGCTGAAATAACAGTTAATAGAAGGCTTTGAAAAACTAGGTATTTTGTTTGTATTCAACGCCAGAGCAAAAATAAAACCGCAGTATCCCGAAGCGTCGGGATTCGAGGATTTTATTTTTGCGATAAGGCAGAAGACGGGCAAAATAACGGCTTTGCAAAGCCTTCTAATATAGAATTATGAAGAATTCTAATACTCAGAAAAGGTCATTAATCTTTCATGATCCAGAATATCCTCAAAAATTTCTGAGAAATTAAAAGAGGGACGAATATCATTGACCCTCAGTATTTCTCCATTTCTGTCTATAAGGACATAAAACGGTATTCCGCCGGCTCTGAACTCTTGAAATGTTTCCTGAGAAAATCCTTCACCGGCATATAGCTGAACCCACGGGTGATCATATCGTTGTAGAGCCATTTCCCAGGAATGACGCTCTTCATCAATGGAAATGGAAATAATCTCAAGGTTATCACGGCTATATGTTTCGTAGATGTTTTCCATTGAAGGAAACTCATCCAAACAAGGGACGCACCAAGTAGCCCAAAAATCCAATAGTACATATTTTCCGCGAAAATCTTTCAATTGCACAAATTCACCCGAGTCATCGGCTATATTAAATTCCGGAGCAGGATTACCCGGTTGTATGGAAGAAACATCGGTGTAGATGTTATTTAAAAATGTGATATACCGCTCTTCCGTTTCATGCTGTTCTTTAAATTTATCTAACTCTTCGGCTGCCAGACTGAATGACCCTTCACCAATTAATTCCGCCAATAAGTACATTTCAGCGTGTGTACGAGCTTTTTCCTGTTGAATTTCATCGAGCAAATTCCTTTTAATTGCATACAGTTCTTCAAACCCCAGTCGTTTCCAGTCGTATTCCATCAATGGCCTGCCCTGTTCTTCTTCTATCCGTTCCTGAACACCAAATGTTTTGGACCATGCGTCTGCAAAATCTCTGATTCCTGCTCGCTGTGCCAGAAATGAATCTAATGTAAAGAAATCTAACTGATGCGCTTCGTTTAATATAAATTTTCTTTCCAATGCTATATCAAAACCGGCGGTTTCTTTCTTTAATTTTGCTTCTTCAAGGCGAGCCACAAGATATTCACCAGCATTTTTAAGCATATAGATATCAAATGGCCCCTCAGCAAGATATTCTTTTGCTAATTGAATACGCACCCGCATCATATTCAAGTATTCATTATCTTCACCGCGCAAAAAATTTCTGCGTTCCGTTCGCGCATGTCTTTCTAAGTTCATTATCTGTTCAAGATAATTTTGATAGGACTCATTTAAATCTCTTCCGGTACCTCTTACCTTTACATCTAATGGAAACTTGTTAATTTGAATACTGACGTTGGTTCTCCGCCCCGGTACGGTATAAATGGGATATCGTTCATTAAATAAGACGAGATAATATACCTGAGGCTTTTCAATGTCTAAAGGAAGACTAAACGTTCCCTCTTCATCTATATCAACTACCGTTACTTCGGGCTCAGCATACTTATAATGAATGCCCGGCTGACTAAACTCAAGCTGTGTTATACCGTTATCTATTGACCCACGGATTTCAGAACTTCCATCTGAGTAGCAAGAGGAAATAGACGCACAGAATAAGAGTGCTGTAATAATATGCAAGTATTGGTTTTTCATAATTTTGATATGCTCAAATAAACAAAAAAAAATCATCATATTTCGCAGGGTAATGTGCTTATTAACCTACTTTAACAGACTGAAATAGGATTGTTATGAGTTGTAGAGAACTTTGCAATTAACCCTGTATGTTGACATTAATTTTTATCAATGATTAGAAATAGTGTAGTATTGCATCATCATCATGTTTAAAACAATCCTGGTTTACAACATTTATTGCCGGCGATAATTCGGTATGCGGTTCTCTATTGTCTATTTTGATATATTAAGTCGTAACTTTTCTATGCAATGAAATGTGGATATGATGACTGTTAATGCTCCTTATTATTCAAATAATGAGCAATTATAAGGATGGTTACACATTGTTGGTGAATAATCAGGGTTATCAATCCTTCGAAATTTCTGTTAAAAATCTATTAAAACATGATTAATTATATGCTTACGCGTTTTCCCCTCGGTCTGTTATTGTTGCTTATTTTTTTTATTTCCTGCTCAACAGCTCAGCCACATTATACATTGGTTGTCTATAATGTAGAAAATTTGTTTGATGCTGATGGATATGCAGTTTTTGATGATTATAAGCCTTTTGATGAAGACGGTAACCCTAATTACACACCTGCTCATGTTTTGACGAAACTTCAGAATACGGCAAAATTGATGAGTAGATATAATGATGGCGCCGGCCCGGATATCATTTTAATGAGTGAAGTAGAAAGTGATTTTACGCCTCTAGCTGACGGGCAATCATGGGATATCGGAGCGTTCCGGGCTAAGTTCGGGAATATGACATTGGAATATATGCTGGGAGACGGCTTAAGTGATGAAATTATCGACCTTCCTTCCGAACTTTTATTACTGAAAGCATTTGAGGAAGCCGGAATTGAGGGATACGAGGTGATATCGGGTTACGACCGAGACGAAAACCTTCGTCCAAATCACGTTCAGAAAAATGTAATTTTCACCCGCTTACCTGTTCATCATGAACGCACAAAAGTCCATGTTCTTGAGCAAGCTCGTCCCATTTTGGAAGTTTGGGTAGATGTGGATGGTCACGAATTGGCTTTGTTTGCCAATCATTGGAAATCAAGGGCGTCTGATGCGGAAATAGAAAGAATAAGAGTACAGAATGGGAGAGTTTTAAAAGCCCGATTAGATGAGTTACGATCTGAGAATCCACAGGTTGATTTTATACTCGGAGGTGATTTTAACAGCGATTATAATCAATCGCACCGGTATCCATATATGGATACTACCGGTGTAAATGACGTTCTTAAATCTGTAGGAGATGAACGCGCCGTTAAAAATGGTAATACGGATGCTGTTTATAATTTATGGTATGAATACGATATCAATAAGCGAGGATCCGATACCTTCAGAGGATTCTGGGGAACATTGATGCAGATTATGATTAGTCCCGGCATGTATGATTTTAATGGCATTCAATATGTAGATAATTCTTTTGATGTTGGGCGATTTTATGGCAAAAATGTTTACTCAAACAGCGGAGCTCCCCGTCGTTGGAATAGCTTTGAAAATGGAGGTGGTTATTCAGACCATTTGCCCATCAGTATGAATCTAACCACAACTCCTGATAACAATACTGAGCAACGTATTACCCTTGAAAATCCAGGGGTGAATGATGATGAAGAGTGGTCCGTGATTCCCGTTTCTTATACGTTACCTGATAGTAGTGAAGTAATTATGCCTCATTATTATGAAAACAGCTCGATAAGAACAAGTGATTATTTTGATGAATTATTTTTTATAGAAACGACCATCAATGATGAGTTTGAAATTTATATAAATGATGAGCAATATGATTTATATGCACCCGCTTTTAGAGTAAGCGATCGATTCTCGAATGTAGCCGGAACCGATAGTACCGTTCGCTTTATTGGGCGTTTGGGAATATTCAGGGGAAATTGGCAGTTTGTGATTGAAGATGAATCGTACATAAATCCTGAGTGGTGAGAGATTTCAACCGGCAACATATTATTGCTTTTGAGACTTCTACACCGGTGTGTTCAGTCGCTTTACATAGAAATGATGGCGCTGTTTTTGAACGAAGCGCAACCGGAAGCGGAGTTCATTCAGAAAAATTGTTTTTGTTTACGAAAGAAGTGCTTGCCGAAAGTGGGATTACATTTCCCAACATCGAATCTATTCTGGTCAATAATGGCCCCGGTTCATATACGGGACTCCGGATTGGTTCAAGTGCTGCAAAAGGAATGATTTTTGGTTCGGATAAAAAACTGATAAGCGTTCAAAGTCTCGCATCGGTGGCGCTGGGTGGGTTTTTAAAAGATAAACAGAATAAGAGGGTTCATGCTGTAATCAATGCCAGAAGAACGCATTTATATCATCAACTTTTTGATATAACGAATGGGATTTTGACGGCTTTAACAGAAGCGGATATCAAACCAATTTCAGAAATAACAGAAATGTGTAAAGATGATGAGGTAATAGCAGGAACCGGTATAGAACGATTAGATAAACAGGTACTTACAAGATGTGTACAGGTGAAAAACGAAGATGCCATACGGGCATCCAATATGATTGAACTCATCAAAAAGAAAGACAACCATTCGTTTTTTTCAGAAGTACATGCAGCGAGGTTTGAACCGCTGTATCAGTTAGAAGAGTAAGCAACAGGCAAAACTCAACTATGCAGAGTCTGTCAGCCATAAGTTTTTAATTATGAGGTTGATTTTTTAGTGCTGGAATTTAAAAGTTGATTGGTTTTTAGAATCAAAAAGTGCGTCATCCCGCAATCTCATGATAAATGATTCATCTTGGGAAAGTGTTGGTGGGTTATGCGGCTGAAAGTTCCGACTTATTCGAAGGATCTTCTGGCTCAAAACGAACACTTGAATAGTATCAGCGATAGCTGTGAAATAGGTAGCGTTAGTTGTCCGCTAACGCAGATTCTATCTATCTCATTCTCATGCTAAAACCGGAAGTCCCCGGACAACGTCGCATGAATATGGCTTTTTCTAACTGAATATCCGGGCGTTTTGGGGATGATTGAACGGGTAGTATGCTACCTTACCAATCTGCACGTCAAAGTATAAAACCTGTCAATTAAGAATCAGACAGTAATAAAGTTTTCCGAAATCCGAATTTCAGGTTATTTTAAGTGTTGGAACATTTGGGCTTCGATTTCTGAAAAGAATCCAATAATCTGTTATTAAAACGAATATTAATCAGATCGGATAGTATTCCGGTCAGGTCTGTAATAATCTTCAAAATATTAAAATCATCCAATATGACTTGGTTTAAGCGAAAAGGTTCAAACATAAGCACTAATACTCCAAAGGAAATGCCCGAAGGGATTTGGATAAAAGTTCCGACTACCGGAGAGACTATTCATCGTCGTGAATTGGAAGATAATTGCTGGGTAGATCCAAACAGTGGCTATCATTTCCCGATTGGAAGTAAGGATTACTTTGAAATTCTGTTTGATGATGGAACGTTCACAGAGATTGGACAAAACATTATGCCGTCTGATCCACTGCAATTTACTGACCGGAAAAAGTATCATGAACGATTGGCAGATACCCAAAAGAAAAGTGGTTTATCAGATGCTGCCAGAATTGGGCATGGTACGCTGAAAGGTGTTGAAGTTGTGATTGGGTGTATGGATTTTCGCTTCATAGGCGGTAGTATGGGTTCGGTTGTTGGTGAACGCCTTGCGATGGCCATTGACCACGCAACCAAACACAAAATTCCACTGATTATTATTTCTCAATCAGGTGGAGCCCGAATGATGGAAAGCGTACTCTCGCTTATGCAAATGGCGAAAACATCTGCTAAATTAGCTCTGTTGTCGGAAGCCGGTGTGCCCTATATCAGTCTGATGACAAACCCCACTACAGGTGGTGTTACCGCCAGTTTTGCTATGCTGGGGGATTTTAACATTGCTGAACCAAATGCGCTCATAGGTTTTGCCGGCCCAAGAGTAATTCGACAGACCATCGGTCAGGATTTACCGGAAGGATTTCAGACATCCGAGTATTTGCTGGAGCATGGATTTTTGGATTTTATCGTATCTCGTCCAAAGATGAAAAACAAACTTGCCCGTCTGTTAAAAATTTTGCTTCACAAATACGAAACAGAAAAAGCCTGAATCTCAACGGCTATTAGTTTACAACATCCTTATTAAAGTACCACATGCGATTCGCTGATTACGCTAAATTATATCTAAAAGCTGGAAATGGCGGTGCCGGAAGCGTCTCTTTCAGAAGAGAAAAATACGTTCCGAAGGGTGGACCTGATGGGGGTGATGGAGGAAAAGGCGCTGATATTGTGCTGAGGGGAAACCCTCACATGAATACATTGCTCGATTTGCGATACAAAAAATTCATAAATGCAGATAACGGCAAAAATGGTACCGGCAGTAATAAAACCGGAAGCGATGGTGAAGATGTCGTGTTAAATGTTCCACTCGGTACAGTTGTGTATGAAAGTGAAAGCAGGCGGTTGATAGGAGAGGTTACCGAAGAAGGTCAAAATCTTATTATTGCTAAGGGCGGTATTGGAGGAAAGGGAAATACCTTTTTTAAAACATCTACCTTGCAAACTCCCAAATTTGCCCAGCCTGGAGAAGAGGGCGAAGAGATAGTCGTTGAAATTGAGCTTAAACTAATCGCGGATATTGGGTTGGTTGGGTTTCCGAATGCGGGGAAAAGTACGCTTTTGTCATCTATTTCCGCGGCTCGGCCAAAAATAGCCGACTATCCATTTACGACTTTGGAGCCCAATCTTGGTGTTGTACAACTCCCCGATTATCGCAGTTTTGTAGTAGCAGATATTCCGGGTATCATAGAAGAAGCTCACAAAGGCAAAGGGTTGGGAATTCAGTTTCTGCGTCATATTGAACGAAATAGTATTCTGCTATTTGTGGTGTCAGCGGATACTGATATTGAGAAAGAATATGATATTTTGCTGAATGAGTTGAAGGAATATCGCTCTGATTTACTTCAAAAAACCCGAGTTCTTGCTATCACAAAAATGGATTTAATACCGGGTTTTGAACTTGAAAATAAACCGGAACTCGATATCCCGATAGTTGAGATTTCATCTGCTACGGGACACAATTTAGATGGTTTAAAGGAGATACTATGGACGGCACTAACGAGCAACAATTACCAAGATTAACAGGGAATGAGTGGTTACATTTTTCTGATATCTAATTATCACCGGTTAAAGTTAAAAAACGGAGTGATATGTTACTGAAAACAGAAGCTATACGGGCACAAATAGCACTGTCACTCATCAGTGGACTTGGTGCACAACGAATTACGCGTCTAATCCGCCATTTTAAAGAACCTGAACGGATTTTTAATCGGTCACATAAGGAATTGCTCCGGGTTGAGGGAGTTGGACAGGGGATTGTAAAGCAAATATCAACTTTTTCAGATTGGGATGCTGTTGACAGAATAATAAAATATGCCGCTGATAACAATGTGTGGTTACTTACTTTCACAGATGAACGGTATCCTGAAAAACTGCGGCATATCTATGATCCACCTATAATGCTATGGGGCAAAGGCGATATACAGGCACTTTCAAAACCCGGAATTGCTGTAATTGGTACGCGAAAACCAACGCTCTACGGAAAAGAAATGGCTGAATTGTTTTCGAAAGCACTTATATCAAAAGGCTTGAGTGTGATAAGTGGTCTGGCTTATGGAATTGATACCATTGCGCATAGAGTCAGTGCAGATCAAAATGGAGTGACGGTAGCTGTTTTGGGAAGTGGAATTGACCGAATCTATCCGGAATCAAATAAAAATTTAGTCCAACGCATTATCGATGAAAATGGCGCAGTTATATCAGAGTTTCCTCCAGGAACAAAACCGGATGCAGGTAATTTTCCAATTAGAAACCGGATTGTCAGCGGGCTCAGTCTGGGTGTTCTTGTTGTGGAATCTGGCATTACGGGAGGAAGCATTATTACGGCAAACCTGGCGTTAGATCAAGGGCGCGAAGTATTTGCCATTCCACATCCAATTGGTAGAGCAAATGGGGAAGGTTGCAATACTCTTATCAAAAAGGGACAAAGCAAATTAGTTCAAAACCTGAATGATATTTTGAATGAAATCCAGGTTGAATTTTTAGATACCACAGTTTCGGTTGTTGAGCCTTCATGGAAAAAACAACAACTCACCGATTTTGAGTCAGATCTGTGTAAAGCACTACAGGAACCGGTTCAAATTGATGATCTTGCAGAAGCATTACAAAAACCGGGATATACTATTTTACCCGTTTTACTCCAATTAGAATTAAAAGGGTGCGTAAAAGCCCTGCCGGGTAAGAAATTTAAAGCGGTATAATGGACTAACGAATACGGTTATTAGCGAAAAAAGTATCCAATCCTGATAGTGGAATCGGCCCTCCATGATATTTAAAGGGTTCGCCATATTTTACACCAATCTGCTGTCCATAAAGCCTTGCTCTCGCACGAATCATTTCAAAGAATTTTTTATCAGAGATGTAAGTTTTAGGGCCATCTTCGGTATCATCAACATTAAACTGTGATGAAAAAGCGAGAATGGATTCTTCTTTGAGATGCATGGTTTCTGTAATATCCATAATTACATCCGGTTCGAATGATTGATCCTGCATATAATAAAAAATATGCGCGGGCCTCCACGGATTTTGAGCTTTATTTTCAAAAATGGTTTCAATTTTCAGAAGTCCGCTGTAAAAAAGAGCATCGAGTGTTAGCTTGTGAGCGTGCCCATGATCTGGATGGCGGTCAACCGGTGAATTTATAAAACAGATTTCGGGCTTTATAGCTCGAACGGCACGAATAATCTCTAACTGAAGCTCTCTCGTGTTATGTAACAATGTATCGGGCAAACCCAGATTATATCTTGATACTCCAAGGATTGACGCGGCCTTTCGACCCTCTTCAAGCCGTAACTCCGGAGTGCCCCTGCTTCCCATTTCACCTTTTGTTAAATCTAATATTCCCGTTGAGTGACCCTGTTTAACCATTAAAGCCAGGGTTCCAGAGCAACTTAATTCAACATCATCGGGATGAGCTGCAATGGCCAGTATTCGATGCTTATTCATATTGTATGTATTTGAAAAAATGATTGTTTTTATATAATGTAGATAATGGAGTAAAATCCATTCTTTGTAAAAAGCATACTTTAGCTTAATGATGGTATTTCGTATAATAGAAACATAAACACAATTTTCATCAAAAACCCTACAATACATTATGGATGAACAATTTTCCTCAAAGCTGAATGATAAAATTGGTGAATTGAAAGCATTGGTGAACCATGTAATAACAGAAGAAGAATTAGAAAATTCGATTAGAAAGCTCAATGATAACGCCAAAAAATTAGTTCATGACAGGCCAGTGCAGGCGCTTTTAGGTGCTTTGGCTGTTGGGTTTATTCTCGGCAAAATCTTAAAACGCTGATTGGGTATATGAATAAAATCGAAGATAAAGACACCTTAAGAAAACTGATTTTAGACTTAAAGACGTACACAGAAAAGCGCATTGAGATAGTTACCCTCGAGTATCAGGATAAAGCCTCGGGTATTATTTCGGCTATTATCAGTGATGGTATCGGGCTGATATTAGTGCTGATAGGCTTTTTGTTTGTATTGGTGGCAGCAGGAATTGGCCTTGGTTATTTGTTTGATAACATGATGCTTGGGTTTTTAACTCTTGCTATTATTATTCTGATACCCGGAGGTTATATTTTTAAGTTTAAGCGAAATAAAATTAAACGGATAATCAGGCAGAAAATATCTGATTTTATTGATAGAAATGTGCGGAATAACAAATGAAAATAATACACAAACAGCAAATATGAGTGAATCAAAACAAACTATTCAGCAACGAAAAGAGCAACTTGAGGCAGAATTAGCTCAGTTACAGAACAATTTAGAATCATCATTTGGTGAGCTTAAAGGCGATGTTCGTAAGCATTTCAACCCCCGTTATATTATTAAGGAATATCCTAAAACAAGTCTCGGTATAGCTTCACTATTAGGTTTTTTATTAGCAGGTAAGAAAAAGCGTAAATATCAACTGAATAACAGCGATAGACAGAGAGAGAATAAAAATGCGACAGAACCTGAAGTAGTTTACAGAGAACCCGGTTTTACAAGTTTAATGTTTATGGAACTTAAACGAGCATTAATGCATAAAGGAACAGCTTTGGTAGTTCGCTACTTAGAAGATGTAGTGGAACAAAAAATGGGGAAACGTGACAAACAGAAAGATGAATAAGATTTTCATCTACAATAAAAAAAGTAAAATGTAGGATTTACATCATAAAAGCCTGAACAATATCAACTAATTTTACTCCAGCTTGGTTACATCATACTCATTCACAGAAGCTGAATGTCTGTTGAATTAATTGATGCGCAACTTGTTCCGTCATATTACGTCTAAGCTTCCATTAACAAAAAACTGAAATTTTAAATTTTTCGACATGAATATCAACGCTATCAGGCTCATCCTTTTTTCGGTCAGCTTTTTTCTTTTCATCAGTTCAGTAAATGCTCAGGAACAACTGACGCTTGAGCAGGCTATAGAAATTGCCCTTGATCAAAATATTTCATTACAACAAGCAGAAAATAATCTAAACCGGAATGATGCAGAAATTCGGCAAGCGTATGGAAATTTCATGCCCAATCTGACAGGATCTTCCAATGCCAATCGAATTACAGGTCAGCAATTCAATCAGTCAACTCTGGCTCTTGAAACTTTTACGCAGTATAGTATAAGTGCAGGGTTAAGCACAAATGTTCCTTTATTCACGGGATGGCAAAACATAACTAATTTACGCCGGGCACAATTAGATAAGGATGCCAACATTAATGAATATGACCGGTTACGGGAGGATATTATATTTCAAACAGCTTCTGAATTTTTACAAGTACTGCTAAATGAAGAACTGTTGAAAATTGCCAAAGAAAATCTTGAAGTTTCAATCAGTCAGTTAGAACAGGTTGATGCGCAGGTTGAAGTTGGAATGCGGCCAATTGTCGATTTATTTAATCAGGAGGCTGTTGTTGCCAATAATGAAGTTCAGGTCATTCAGAGTGAAAACGCCCTCAATATTAGTAAGGTTCGCTTAACACGAATCCTGCAACTTGATCCACTAGTTGATTACGAATTTGTTACACCGGGAATTGATGATTCATCGGTGGATCCGCAAATATATAATCTTAATGAACTTATACAAACGGCAATGGCTAATCGCCTGGACTTAAAAAGTCAGGAAATCCGTATTGAATCATCAAAATATGCACTTCGGAATGCCAAAAGCGGGTGGTTTCCTCGTTTGAGTATGGGTGCAAATTTAAATACAAGTTATAACGATGCCTATCGCTTCCTCGGAGAAACAAGAAATTTTTCAGATCAGTTTTTTGATGAGCGTGTAAGCTACAGTGTTGGGTTTAGCTTGTCTATTCCAATTTTTGATCGTTTTCAAACCAAAACCAACGTCTCATTCCGGCAGATTGAATTAAAAAATGCTGTACTTACCCTTCAAGACCGAGAGTCATTAGTGTTCCAGGAAGTGCGGCAGGCATATAATGATTATCAGTCATTATCTCAGGAACTTGTATCCACAGAAAAAGCACTCATTGCAGCCGAAAAAGCTTTTGAAACCCAGCAGGAACGCTACAATGTAGGCTCCGCTACCTTGATTGAATTGACTACTGCCAATAATGAATTTGTTCGCGCTGCATCAAACAGAATTCAGGCGGTATATAGATTTATTTTTCAGGAAAAACTTCTTGATTATTACCTCGGAAGAATCTCCGAAGAAGTTTCTTTCTAACTTCTGTAACCTGATGGCTCTGATTGCGTAATGCACATCGTGAGCAATAGATATCAACCAAAAGGGCTCTTGTAGCCCTTTTTTATTTTAAGAAAGAAAGTATGGAAAATAAAAGAGTAATTGCGATTCAGGATGTGAAGAAAGAGTATAAGATGGGAACCCAAACCGTACGCGCCTTGAACGGTGTAAGCCTGAATGTAGATGAGAATGAATACATCGCGATTATGGGGCCATCGGGTTCCGGAAAATCAACCCTGATGAATATAATAGGCTGTTTAGATACGCCAAGTTCAGGATCGTATATTTTGAATGATAAAGATGTAAGCAGCTTATCAGATAATGACCTCGCATCGGTCAGAAACAAAGAAATTGGGTTTATTTTCCAAACATTTAATCTGTTGCCCCGCTCCAGTTGTCTTGCTAATGTAGAACTCCCCTTAATTTATAGTGGAGTGAAAGCATCTGTTAGAAAAGAAAAAGCCAAAGCGATGCTTGAAAGTGTTGGCCTTGGTGACCGTATCCATCACAAACCGAACGAGCTTTCCGGTGGACAGAGGCAACGGGTAGCTGTGGCAAGAGCACTAATAAACTCTCCATCTATCTTATTAGCCGATGAACCTACGGGTAATTTAGATTCCCAAACAAGTGTGGAAATAATGCATTTGTTTGAAGAACTGTATAAAGCCGGAAACACCATTATTGTAGTAACACACGAAGAAGATATTGCAGCACATGCCAGAAGAATAGTCAGGTTGAAAGATGGTGTTATTGAAACAGATGTACCGGTTGCTGAGTTTGAAAGAAAAATGAGTGTACCGGTCTGAATCTGATAACTGAAGAAATAAAAAAAGCCTGTGATTTAATGCAAAATCACAGGCTTTTTTTTGTACCGCGTACGGGATTCGAACCCGTGCTAACGCCGTGAAAGGGCGCCGTCCTAGGCCTCTAGACGAACGCGGCATATTATAAAATGGCTTTTTGAAAAAAAGTGGGAGCCCAATGGGGTTTGAACCCACGGCCTCCAGGGCCACAACCTGGCGCTCTAACCAACTGAGCTATGGGCTCCGTGTAACATGAAGTGTACCGCGTACGGGATTCGAACCCGTGCTACCGCCGTGAAAGGGCGGCGTCCTGGACCCCTAGACGAACGCGGCATTAATGAAACATTACCGAGGCGACAGGCGGATTCGAACCGCCGTACGAGGTTTTGCAGACCTCTGCCTAGCCACTCGGCCATGTCGCCGTTTGTTGTTGTACGCCCGTCAGGACTCGAACCTGAAACCTACTGCTTAGAAGGCAGTTGCTCTATCCGGTTGAGCTACGGGCGCTCAAAAAACAAATAAACTAAAAAAAGAACAAAATTGTCGGGGCGACAGGATTTGAACCTGCGACCCTCTGCTCCCAAAGCAGATGCGCTACCGGGCTGCGCTACGCCCCGAACAAAGCCAAAAACTAAATTTTGGCAAGGCTTTAAATATAAAGCCATTTTCTATTTTAAGCAATATCATTTTGATAGTATTCCATGTTTTCTTTTTGGGGCGGGTTTTTATTTTGAGGTGTTAGAAAATATAGATTCAAGGTTTCACCCTTTTTGGGGTTGGTCATCCCGGAAACCGATGCAAGTACTTATTAATTAATGATGAAGATTGTGGGTTATCCGGGAACTTCCAATTTCGATATGAGAATAAGACAGAATCCGCGTTAGCGGCTTGTTGTCGCTACTTATTTCCCCGCTAACGCGGATACAAACGGATAAGCCTCATAATTTTTCCCATTTCCTTACTTTCGATTGGGCTCCACGGTGAACCGGGACAAGTTTTCCGGGAGGACGTCCAAATTCCTGGCACCTCAAAATAAAAACCCGTCTTTCAAAATATAAACCAGCTAAAAAGGGTGATACAAACTTGCAAACCATAAAATATTATATATATTAAATTATGTTGATTAAGTAATTAAATAGCTCCCATTACATAGCCTATTGTTCAAAACAGACAACCGTGTTTTAATCTAAACCTAAATAGTAAGATTATGGAAATACGATATAGAACGTATCTAATAGTTTTCACTGTATCTATCAGTCTTATGCTGTTTCTCCAAAATTGTAGCAATCCTTCAGATAATAACACAACATATACACTCACTCTGAGTGTAACGTCTGAGGGGAGTGGCATGGTGAGTGGTGCAGGCGAATATGAGGAAGGCGCGACAGTTACAATCATGGCCACTGCCAGTGAAAGCTATAGTTTTGTCAATTGGGATGGTGATACCGCCCCGATGGCCGATGCAAATGCAGCAAGCACCACGGTGACCATGCCAGCCAGTGACATAACCCTTACAGCAGATTTTGTGCAGGATGATACTACCGTAATTCTCGATGTCACCAATCCGGTAACAGGAAAAACATGGATGGACCGTAATTTGGGGGCAAGCCGTGTGGCAACTTCCGGTTCCGACGAACAAGCCTTCGGTGACTTGTATCAATGGGGCAGAACAGGGGATGGGCATCGGAAAAGAAACTCGCCCACCACGAATACTTTAAGCAGTTCTGATCAACCGGGTCATGGAGTCTTTATACTTATCCGAAACACCCCCTTTAACTGGCTCGCCACTCAAAACAATAATCTGTGGCAGGGGGAAAGTGGGAAGAACAATCCATGTCCGGATGGATACAGGTTGCCCACAGAAGCCGAATGGGATGCCGAACGCCAAAGCTGGAGTAGCAATAATGCAGCCGGTGCATTTTCGAGTCCGCTAAAGTTACCCGCAGCAGGTAACCGCAGTCATAGCGATGGTACCATTGATGGTAATGGTTCCTTTGGTTCGTATTGGTCAAGTACCGTGAATGATACAGGTGTATGGACTCTGAGCTTTAATAACAATGATGCCACTATGGGTAACATCTTACGGGCGAGCGGCCGTTCTGTGCGATGTATTAAAGATTGACCAAACCACTACCTGCTTACCATTGACACCACAAACTTACCAAGATTTAACATGAAGACAATGGCTTTAAATCAATAAAAATAAGCAGATAAGAATTTTGACTAAATATGGGTGCAATTTGGAAAAGTTTGTTTTCACTATGGGTTGTTTAGTGTGTTTTACTACTTGAAATAGTTGTTAGAAAGCAACTTTTATGGGCATTTATAACTTTCTAAAAGCGCTTAATAAAATAATTTCTTTTAATTTCGAAATTGGACGGCGTGTTCCTGGTTTATTTCAGAAATTCTAAGTGCATTGGTGTCCCTGCCTATTGAGATACAACATGCATTGCGTATCGTTTCAAAATTTGAAATGCCAGCGTGCGAAAAATGTTATTCTGCTCAAAAGTTATATCGAATATGCACAGACTATGGTACGACTATACATTGGTAATGTGAATTAAAAGAACAGTTTTATAAAGCTTTTAAAGCGAGCCAACGAAAGTTATTTTATTGGGTTAAGATTTTGAATTTGATGTAGTATATTAATGAGGCATATAAAATTGAATAACCCTAACTCATGCAAATCACACACCGGCTTACAGACTTTGTTTACGCACTTTTCCCTGAGATTGAGAAGGGCAAATCTTTTTCCGGCAATCAAATATTGATAATATGGGTAAGTTTGACAGAATGAAGCATGCACTCACTATATTTGATTTTGAGGATGAACTAATTATAAAGTATGCAGAGAACTAAATTTTCAACGATTTATAAATAATACAATCACTGTTATTAGTTTATTATTAATTAAATGAAGTATGAAACTGACATATTAGAAAATGAAATAATAGAACAGTTTCCTGGCGTTCTTGAAATGTTGCTACGTGACCACACCACGCAAACGAACATTTTTTGGGCTACAAATAATTACGTGTTTCTTGGGGAAAAGTACAGTTATAACTCTCATATACTACCAGAACTTATTACAGGAGAAAAGGGCAACATTATTATGCCCAGAATACATAAAGACAAAATTCTGCAACAATCACGTTCTAAAGAAATGGCAGAAGTCTTTACTCCATCATGGATTTGCAATGCTCAAAATAATTTAATTGATAATGCTTGGTTTGGAAAAGAGGGGGTTTTCAATCAAGAAAAGATCATGACAGATGGAACTAAAGGTTGGGAAGTAAACACAAATGAAGTCATCTTTCCGAATGGTAGAACTTGGCGAGACTATGTTAGGGACACTCGTCTTGAAATTGCTTGTGGAGAGGCTCCTTACATTACTAGCCGATATGATAGTACGACAGGAGAATTCATCCCAATTCAAAATAGAATTGGCATTTTAGATCGTAAGTTGAGAGTGATAAACGAAAATGTCGATACCACAGGTGAATGGTTAAAAGCAGCCCAAACAGCATTTAAAAATACGTATGCTTATGAATGGCAAGGTGATAGTCTTTTGCTTGCTCGGGAAGCTATGCTTATAACTTTTATAGAAAATTACACGCAAAAATTTGGGAAAGAACCTCTTTTAAAATCTATTCAATATATCGCTTACATTATTTCGTGGAATGTTTGGCAAATGGATGGAATGAAAGGCGTAATTCCAAACAGCTGTGGTAATAAAACCAAAATAACCGTAAATCTTTTTGGAGAAACGGAGACCAAACACACTTTTTGCGAAGGCTGCGAAAAAGGCAATATCCGTAAACATAACGGCATATATGCTTTAATAAAGGATTGGTCTAATAAGGATTCGAGAACAGGAAAGACGGGCAGAAAAATCAGGTTTGTTGATTTGATAAATAAATAAAAACCAATGCTAGAAAAAAATCAAATCGAGTTTGTTCAGGAAATTAAAGCACAGATAAAAAGTGCTCAATATCGTGCCTTGCAAAAGGTAAATAAGGAACAAATAAAATTGTATTGGCATATTGGGAAATCAATAGTAGATAAGCAAAAACAGTTTGGCTGGGGTAAATCTATTGTTGAGCTCTTAGCCGCAGAATTACAGAAAGAATTTGTAGGTATCAATGGTTTTTCTGCACGTAATTTATGGAGAATGAAAACACTCTATGAGCAGTATAGTAAGAGCGAATTAATTCTGCCACCACTGGTGGCAGAAATTCCGTGGTCACATAATATCTTAATCCTGGAGAAATGTAAAGACGAGCACGAACGCTTTTATTACATTAAAATGACCAAGCAATACAAATGGTCCAAAACACTTTTAATCAATGCCATAGAAAATCATAATTATCAAAATGCACTTATTAGTCAAAATAATTTTAATCAAACTTTATCACCCGAAATAGCTAATAGCACTCAATTACTTGTAAAAGATGAATATACCTTTGATTTCCTAAACCTCTCCGTCCCTTATTCTGAAGCACAACTAGAACAAGCCATTCTGACTAATATCCGAAATTTTTTAATAGAAGTTGGAGGCGATTTTTCATTTATTGGGAATCAGTATCCTCTAAATATTAATGACAAAAACTACCAAATAGATTTGTTGCTTTTTCACAGAGAATTGAAATGTTTGGTAGCTATTGAACTCAAAATTGATGCTTTTCAACCCGAATATGCCGGGAAAATGAATTTCTATCTATCTGCCTTAAATCAAATGGTTAAGAAAAAGCACGAAAAGCCAAGCATTGGTATTATTATTTGTAAATCTAAAGATAGAACTACTGTAGATTTTGCCCTGCAAGATGTTAATAAACCCATTGGCGTAGCTACCTACAACCTAAGTAAAGAATTGCCAAAAAACATTCAAGACTATTTTCCTTCAAATCAAGAATTGATAAACAAAGTGGAAGCCATAACAGATTATCTGAGGAAGAAAACAAAATAACCAAAATGATATGAAATGCCCATTAACAATTAGCAAACCAACCTATATGATTAACCAGGCATTCCATCTGACCATTAAAAATCAAATTTTAAACAGATGAAATTCACCTCATCATTAAAGCTCAAGTTAATTTATGTTTTTCGCATCAATGATGCTGGCCATAGCGGATGTTTAAAAATTGGTGAAGCAACTTCTGATAATGAGAATATTTGGGGACTTGAACCGAACAGCAAAGCACTTAATAAAGCAGCCAAAAAACGCATAGACCAATACACCCAAACTGCGGGAATCGCTTATGATTTACTTTATACAGAACTTACAATTTTCAATGATAAAAACGGACTCAAAGCTTTTTCAGACCACGAAGTTCATAATGTGCTTACTCGTTCAGGTGTAAAAAAGAAAGTATTTGATTCAAAAAACAAAGCCAATGAGTGGTTTATCACTGACCTTGAAACCATTAAAAAAGCCATAACCGCTGTAAAAGAAGGCAGAGATTCTCTGCATGCGAGTGAAGTAACAGAATCGCAATCTCCCATCATATTTAGACCAGAACAAAAAGAAGCGATTGAAAAAACCATTAAGCAATTCAAGAAAGGAAACGAAATGCTTTGGTTCGCAAAAATGCGTTTTGGAAAAACCCTTTCCGCACTTCAGGTAGTTAAGGAGCACCAATTTACCAGAACGCTCATATTAACACACCGCCCCGTTGTAGATAAAGGTTGGTTTGAAGACTTTGGGAAAATATTTTATGATGCTCCGCATTATTCGTATGGTTCAAAAAATCAAGGAAATCAGTTTACCACATTAGAAAGAGAATGTAAAAAAGGAATTTCCAAGTACATCTACTTTGCATCCATGCAAGACTTAAGAGGTTCCGAAAAGGTAGGTGGTAACTTCAATAAAAATGATGAAATATTCGGGACTACTTGGGATTTAATTATCGTGGATGAAGCACATGAAGGCACGCAAACTGAATTAGGGACAAATGTTCTCAACGAGCTTAAACAGAGAAACACAAAGTTTTTACACCTATCAGGAACACCATTCAATCTTCTTGATAATTACAAGGAAGAAGAAATCTTTACTTGGGATTATGTCATGGAACAAAAAGCAAAAGCTGATTGGGATAAAATTCACTTTGGCGATCCAAACCCTTATGCTTCCCTTCCAAAGCTTAATATCTTTACTTATGACTTAGGTAAGCTGTTACAAGGTTACATCGATGAAGAAGTCGCTTTCAATTTCCGAGAATTTTTCCGGGTAGGTGAAGAAGGAGAGTTCCTTCATAAAAAGGACGTTCTATCCTTTTTAAACGTAATCTGTACATCAGACGATGAGAGCAACTATCCTTATTCTACAGTGCAATACCGAGATAACTTTCGTCACTCACTTTGGATGGTACCAGGCGTGAAAGAGGCCAAAGCTTTGAGTGCCATGCTTAAAAAGCACCCTGTTTTTGGTCAATTTGACATTGTGAATGTGGCGGGTGACGGTGATGAGGAAGAAGCCAATGAAGAAGCCCTGGAAAAAGTGGAAAAAGCCATTGGCAGTAATCCGCATGAAACCTACACCATTACGCTTTCTTGCGGGCGTTTAACCACTGGCGTGTCTGTAAAAGCCTGGACGGCTGTTTTTATGCTTTCAGGTTCACATAACACTTCGGCTTCAGCTTATATGCAGACCATTTTTAGAGTGCAAACACCTGCTACTATCAATGGTAAAGTGAAAGAAGAGTGCTTTGTGTTCGATTTTGCACCTGACCGAACCCTGAAAGTGATTGCTGAAACAGCTCAGATTTCAACAAAAGCTGGAACTACTACTGAGCAAGGTCGCAAAAATATGGGTGAGTTCTTGAACTTCTGCCCCATCATCGCTTTTGACGGTTCTCGAATGATTGACTATGATGTAGCAGGAATGCTCGAACAACTCAAAAAGGTTTATATCGAGCGGGTGGTAAACAATGGTTTTGAAGATCAGCATCTCTACAACAGAGACCAATTGATGCAATTGGATGATGTGGAAGTGGAAGAATTCAATGGGCTCAAAAAAGTGATTGGCAGCACCAAATCCATGCCCAAAAGCAAAGAAATAGAAATAAACAAGCAAGGTTTTACGGAAGAAGATTACGAGCAGATAGAACAAGCCCAAAAGAAGAAGAAAAAAGAACTCAGCCCCGAAGACAAAGAGCTTTTAGAACGCTACAAAGAGCAGAAAAAAATGCGCGATACCGCAGTTTCTATTTTACGTGGCATTTCTATTCGTATGCCTTTGTTGATTTACGGAGCTGATGTAAAAAATGAAGAAACCGAAATATCTATTGACAACTTTACGGATTTGGTGGACAACCAATCTTGGAATGAGTTTATGCCCAAAGGTGTAAATAAAGCCACGTTTAAGAAGTTCAAAAAGTACTACGAGCCAGATGTTTTTCGTGCGGCAGGTAAACGAATCAGGGCATTGGCTCGCGCCACCGACCATTTAACCATAGAGGAGCGCATAGAGCGCATTACCCATATTTTTGGCACGTTCAGAAATCCTGACAAAGAAACCGTGTTGACCCCTTGGCGTGTGGTGAACATGCATCTGGGTGATTGTTTGGGCGGTTATGTGTTTTTAGATGAAACCCGTGAGAAAACCATTGCTCAGCCGCATTTTAAATCACAAGGAAAGGTAACGGATGAAGTGTTCGCCACAGATTCCCGCATTCTTGAAATAAACTCTAAGTCGGGTTTGTATCCCTTGTACGTGGCCTATTCCATTTTCCGAAATCGGGTAAAGGAAACCTATCCTGAAAAAGAGCCAAACTCGCTCACTATTGAGCAACAGCAGGAATTATGGGATAAAACCGTAGCAGAAAATGTATTTGTGCTTTGTAAAACGCCCATGGCAAAAAGCATAACCAAACGCACATTAGTAGGTTTTAGAGCAGCCAATGTAAACACCCACTATTTTGAAGACATGGTGCGCCAAATAACCCAACGCCCTGAAAAGTTTATCGCCAAAATCAAAAAGGGTCAATCTTATTGGAAAGCAAATAACAACAACGATATGAAATTTAACGCAATCGTAGGTAATCCGCCTTATATGGAAATGGACGGTGGTGCACAAGCAAGTGCAAAACCGATTTACAACGAGTTTGTAGATATTGCCAAGAAAATTGAACCTGAATATATTTCTATGATTATGCCTTCTAGGTGGTATTCTGGTGGAAGAGGTTTAGACGACTTTAGAGATTCAATGTTGAATGATAAAAGAATTGCTCTCTTACATGATTTTTTAAACCCTGAACAAGTTTTTCCTAAAACAAATATCCGAGGCGGTTTATGCTACTTTTTATGGGATTCTAATTACGATAATGACATAAACTTGACAAAAGTCTATACACATCGAGAATCGGAAGATACTGTTTCTGTATTACGTTCGCTAAAAACAGATAAGTCGTCCACATTTGTTCGCCATAATGAAGCTGTTGAGATTATTGATAAAATAAATTCTGAAGGGAAATTTCAGTCGATTGCAGAATTCATATCACCACTTAGACCTTTTGGTTTTAGAGGATACTTTACGAATGACGAAAAATTCAGAAGTAACCCTGATGGCTTAAATTCTCCGGTTATTTGTTACGGAAAAGGAAAGTCAATTGGTTATGTTGAGCGGAGCGAAGTAAGCGTCAGAAAAACTTGGATTGATAAATTTAAAGTATTTACACCAAGAGCAAACAATATCGGCACCGAGTTAAATGATGATAATTTAAACTCTTTTATTGGAGAACCAGGTACTATTTGTACAGAATCGTACTTGGTAATCGGAGTAGATTTAAAGCTAGATAAAGAATCAGCGAAAAATTTGAGCAAATATCTAAAAACAAAGTTTTTAAGATTTATGCATAGTATGGCTAAGGCTAGCCAAGATGCAACTTCAAAAACTTTCAAATTCGTTCCTTTACAAGACTTGACCGCTAACTCCGACATCAATTGGAGCAAAACCATTCCTGAAATAGACCAACAGCTTTACAGAAAGTACAACTTGAGTGAAGAAGATATTGCGTTTATAGAAAGTATGATTAAGCCAATGGCTTAAAAACAATATTGAAAGAAAGTACATTTACAACATGTTTTACAGACGAAAAGTCATATTAGGATTACTTGAACTACTCGGTGGAGAAGTAGAAAAACTGCGTTTCCAAAAATTGCTGTTTTTGTATGCCATGAAAAAGCAAAACCCCGAGTACGACTTTGTACCGTATAAGTTTGGCTGTTACTCCTACTCCGCTAAAGCGGATATGAACACCATGGTCAGAAAGGGTTTATTATCTGAGACGGAAAATAAATACGGAAAATCTGATGCTGCCAGCTATTTCCAAAAGTTAAAAGCTTCGGATCGCCAGCTATTAGAAGAAGTTGTTTCGGATTACGGGACAATGAGCAGCAAAGCTCTTATTAAGCATACTTATTTGAATTTCCCCTTTTATGCCATTCGCAGCACCATAGCCAAAGATGTCTTGCCCGGTCAATTGTATGAACGTGTAGAAAAGGCAACTCCCAAAATGGAAGAAACCACTTTGTTTACGATAGGTTATGAAGGCATTTCTTTAGAAATGTATCTGCAAAAGCTCGTAAGAAACAATGTAAAGTTGTTAGTAGATGTCCGGAAAAATCCGTTGAGTATGAAATTCGGATTTAGCAAAACTTTGTTGAAGCGATTTTGTAATAGCTTGGGGATTGAATATTTGCATATTCCAGAGGTGGGTATTAACTCCGATAAGCGTCAAGAACTAGTCACACAGGCGGATTATGACCGCTTATTTGCTGATTATCGCAAGACAACTTTATCTGAAACAGGTACACATCAAAAGCAGATTTTAGACTTACTAAAAGAACATGAGCGCATTGCATTAACGTGTTTTGAAGCAGAACCTTGTCAGTGCCACCGTTCACATTTAGCCGTGTCAATTAGTAATTTACCTGAATTCCAATATGCATTAATTCACTTGTAGTATGCCACGTCATAAAGTTTTGCTTACGGTTACCACTTATCCACTACCTTCACGAAGTTATGATGAGTTGGTTTGTACAGCAGGTATTTTAGAGAATGGTGAATGGATTAGGATTTATCCTGTCCCTTTAAGCTTTTTGCTTGGACAGCGTCAATCAGGTAAAATGCAGTCTTTCAAATACACATGGATGGAGTTGGATTTAAACCAACGAACAGATGATTTTAGACCAGAAAGTTTTTCACCCAAAAACTATGATTTTCGAGACCTGAAACTTTATGAGAAGATCGATACCAAGAACAACTGGACATTAAGAAAAGAATTATGCCTTAAGAATGTATTCACAAACCTTGATGAACTCATTGAGTTATCCAAAGCTCCTACAAATAAGTCCCTCGCCACTTTTAAACCAACAATGATTGGTATCCCCCCTACCAACTACATATTTGTGGGCAGGTAAAAAGGCGATAGCTTATCCGTAAAAAAGATATGCATACACGAAAAGCAGAACACATGTTCGCGTTGGTACACGCATGGCGCGAAAGCGGC